>Ga0256829_1001410_pt1 | contig 19927 bp, 21 predicted proteins | sample 131447metaG_FD_185979 | JGI IMG/M metagenome (GOLD analysis project Ga0256829, IMG submission 185979) | Hydrothermal vent microbial communities from Lau Basin, Pacific Ocean - 131-447 | ecosystem: Environmental > Aquatic > Marine > Hydrothermal vents | place: Pacific Ocean: Lau Basin | collected...
ATATAAAATAACTTATTACAATTCCAGTAATAATTGAAATTAAAAGTGGGGGCAAAAAGCTTTGTATATAATTTTTTAAAGGAATTTTGCAAGTTTTGTATATCATAAAATACCATGAAGGTACAAATAAAATAAACATACTTACAGTATTTCCTATTGATATACCTATTAAACCCCATTTAGATGTTATCCAAAGCATTACGGGTGTATATATAAGTATTCCAATATTCCAGTACATCTCAATATTGGGTTTACCAAGTGCCATCAAAAGAGAACCTACTGGGTTACCTACTGAACGCAATAATGCCCAAACTGCTAAAATTTGAAAAATCAAAACACCATTTAACCATTTATCTCCCAAAAACAATGAGATAATTTCCGGTGCTAACACTATACTCGCTATATATATAGGGAAATTAAGAGAAGATGTATAATTAATAACTTTCAGATAAACTTTTTGTACTTCAGAAATATCATGATTTAATTTTGCCATAAGAGGGAAAGTAACTTTTGTTATAATTGGATTGATAAGTTGTGCTGGACGTAAAATAAACTCTTTCATAATATTATAAATACCTAAAGCTTCAGTTCCTAATAGTTTACCTATCAAGAGAATATCTAACTGTGAACCTATTGTGCTCACAATATCATTACCTACGCTATAAAGCCCAAAAGATATAAACTCTTTTGTGTCATCAAGTTTCAAAAGAAAACTTGGTCTATGAATTTTTAAACCTTTCAAAACAAGAAGTATGGTTTTTAAAAAGACAAGAATTAAAAATGGCAAAATAAATGCATAAATACCATAGTTATTCATTACAAAAAAAATTAAGAATAAAAAAGATACAACAGCAGCAAAAATATCTATTTTTGCTAAAATATTAAATTGTAATTCTTTTTGAAACAGCGTTCTATATTGTTGTCCAAAAGATTGAATTATTAGTCCTGCACTTAAAACCAATATATAAGTACTTAATGTGCTCTCATTATAAAATCTTGCAATATAACCTGAACAAATAAACAATACTATATAAACTATAATCGCTAAAATAATATTTAGCCAATACAGTGTACTTAATTGTTCATGGGTAATGTTTCGCTTATAAATTATAGCTTTACTTAATCCAAAATCCACAAAAAGCTGACTAAATGCTATTACAACACTAAGTATTGCAATAAGTCCAAAATCATGAGCACTCAAGAATCTAGCCAAAATCATTAACTGCAATAATTGCAACAAAGCATTAACAATGCTACTTAATGCTGTCCATTTTACAGAACTAAGAGATTTTTCTTGCAAGCTCATTTACTCTTCTGTTCCAAATAGTAGTATTTTAAAACATTGTCTAAATAATTTTTATTAAAGTTTATACCTATTTTTTGGTAGATTTTCCTTGTTTCTATATCATTATATTTAGGTATCGATTTAATATTTTTTTTAGTATATTTAGCTTTTTTGTCTAATATTTTTTCAATCAAAAACACAAGCTCCTCTACTTCTATATAATGTGTATTTACCACATTAAGCAATTTAATAGGAAGTTTATTGTCAATAACATAACTACATATTTTATATACATCTCTAACATCTATAAGATTTTTATATGTGCCTGAATATATAATAAATTCTTTATCAAACTTAATAGCATTGAATAAAAAATTTATAAGTGTATTTTTATTTTTTGTTTCACCAATAACTTGAGGTAATCTAAAAATAGTGTGATTTGGGTGCAAATTAGCTATGGTGTATTCCATATTTAATTTATGTTGATAATAAACTTTTTGATTCATATTTTTATTTTCAACATCACAACTACTAAAATATATAAGTTTTTTTTCAGAATGCTCCTTTATTACTTTTAACAATAATTTTTTTTCTCTTGCATAATCATTTTTATCTGTTGATAAGGAATTTGAAACTCCAGATGCAAAAATAATATTTTCTTTGTCTTCTTTATATTTTCTAAAAGTTTTAGCCAAAAGACCATTTCCTACTATCATTTAATTACTTTCTAATATTATATGCCATTGACTTATAAGATTTTTTTTAGAAAAATAATCTTTAGTAAGCCTCATATTTTTTTCTTGTGCTTTAATATCTAAAGGTAAAAGATTAAAATCTTTAATATCAAAAATTTTAATGCCTATATCTGTTAAATATTTCCATGTTATTATATCTTTAGAAAGATAAACTTTTTTTCCAAGCCCTATAAGTGTCGTTATATTTCCCATAGCTTGCTGACGATTATGATTAAAAATTGCTATATCAATACTACTTAATACTTTCATATAATCATCAAAACTCATATATTCAGTAATAGGTACAATTTTTTCACCAAAAATATTTTTTCCTTTTAATATAACTTCATTTGCATATTCTTTATCTCCATAAGAAAGAGGTACTATAATTTTTATATTTTTATCTTTATATTTTTCTAAATAGGTAAAAACTTCTAAATGATTATTAGAGGGGTCAGCAGAATTCCCAATTTGAATATATATATCTTTCTTATGTTCTTCTGCATGAAGTTCAATATCTTTATACAGGTTACTAGGATAAAAAAAAGACTGAAAGTATTTACCTTGTGTATTTCCTAATTTTACTGCTATATTATATTCAGAATAGTGATAACATATAATATTACCTATCTTTTTTATAACTTGTTTTTTTATAAAATCATTTTCATCTCTCAAAGAATATAAATCTCCTCCCCAAATAATCCAATATGTCTTTTTTAATATTTGAGGTTGCATAAGAAGTACGATATTAAATATTTTACTCCATAAGCCATGCATAATAATTTTCTTTGCTTTGTGCAAATTTAACCCAAGTGTTAATAATTTAATAGGTGTATAAACCCACATAACATCGTGCTCTTTTGTTAAGCCAAACTTGTATTTCTCTTTACCTAGTATAATAAAACTATGCTGTTGTATATCAAAATTTTCATCAATAAAATCTATAAAAGGTGGAATAAACTTATCCATAATAATAATATGAACAATTTTATTTTTTAATCTATTTTTCATCTGCCCACTCATTCATAACTTCACATACTTTTAAAACATCATCTTGTGTATGAAAATAAGATATTGGTAAACTTAATGTTGTATTATGTATCTCTTCACTAATTGGATACTCTCCCTTAAGTTTATCTTTATATGCTTTTTGTAGATGGGGGGCTACAGGGTAATGTATCTCTGTCTTTATCCCCTTTTGCAACAAATACTCTTTAAGTTCATCTCTCTTTTTATGGCGAATATTATATATATGATATACATCTAAATAGTCTTCATTTATTATTGGTTTAATAAAGATACTATTTAAATTTTTATGATATATATTAGCTAAAGTCTTTTTATGTTTTATTATTTCATTTAATATTTTCAATTTAATAGATAAAAATCCTGCTTGTATCTCATCTAAGCGAGAATTGTACCCTATGTAATCATTATAGTACTTTTTATGACTTCCATAATTTCTTAATGCTCTTAATTTCTCTGCATACTCAGTATTATTACACGTTATTGCACCCCCATCACCAAGAGCACCTAAGTTTTTAGTAGGATAAAAACTAAAACAGCCTACTCCAAAACAACCTACCTTTTTTCCTTGAAATTCTGCTCCGTGAGCTTGTGCACAATCTTCTATAACTTTCAAATTATATTTATTTGCTAAAGTCATAATTTTATCCATTTCGCAAGCTTTACCATACAGATGGACAACTAAGATAGCCTTAGTGTTTGATGTAATTTTACTCTCTATTTTATCTGGATCAATATTGTAACTCTTTATCTCTGGTTCTACAAGAATAGGTTTTAAACCTGCTCTAATAATTGCTAAAATTGTTGCTATATAAGTATTTGAAGGAACTATAATCTCGCTATCTTTTGGAAACTCAAAAGCCTCTAGTGCCAATATAAGTGCATCTAATCCAGAAGCCACACCTACACAATTTTCTACACCATTATAGTTAGCAAACTCTTTTTCAAATTTATCTACTTGATTACCAAGAATATACCATCCACTTTCTAAGAAATTTTTAAAACTTGATTCATACTTATCAAAAAGTTTTTCATTAACCTTTTTTAAATTTTCATACTCTATCATTTTTTATACTCTTCATCAATATAATCATTAATATTATAATACTCTGATGCTAATACAAGTAAAATAGTATCTTGTGAGAATTTATCCATTGTATGCCAATCTTGCGGTTCTAATATAAGAGACTTATCTGGAGAATCAAGTAAGAATGTTTGTTCATCTTTTCCATTATCAACATATACTTCACAACTGCCATTTAAAGAGATAAGTGCTTGGATAGTTTTATGATGACGGTGACCGCCTCTTTTTGAAGAGACATTATATATATAATAAAATCTTTTTATCTCAAAAGGAAGAATTTTCTCTACAACCGTTAGAGAACCTCTATCATCCGAAAAAGTCGGTAATTCTATAAAATATGCCATCTATTTATTCTCCTCTAGCTCTATAATATGGTTGTGAAATCGTTTCAATAATAGATAAATAAACATCTTTATTTTACTTCCTTCAAATTCTAACTTCATAGTTTTATGACTTGTATTATAGTCATATTTCTCTATATTTCTTATATACTCTTTATATATATCAAGCAATACACCATTGATGTTATGAATAGTAAAAGCCGTATTCCCATGCCATCTATTAGAAGAAAGTTTCTTCAGTGATGAAAAATGGTAAATAACTAAAGGCTTATCATTCACAAAATATTTTCCATCTTTTTTAGAAAATTTATAATTAATTGCATTCCAAGATGCTACATTTATACCAATATGATTTATTATTTTTAACTTACTATACTTTTTAGGCCATTTATCTAGCCATATTTGATCTGAGAAAAACGATAATGGATAATCCGGTTGTCCAGCACTCCAAGTTGTGCAATCATGATGCCAATCTTGCAAGCACTTTATACCCTCTTCATCATTTCTAAAAGCATTTACTCCAACATTGTAAATACCATAATTTTTACTAATTAAATTAATATACCAAGGTAAGCGATGAGAACATATAGCTATAGATGAATCTGCTATTTCATTATAAACAATTTCTAAATCATTAAAGAGATAAACATCTGCATCTAAGTATAAAATTATATCAATGTCATTATATTTTTTTAAAACATACAGACACAAACCAGGAGTTAAAGAGAAATAGAACTCTTTTTTATCTTGAAATTTGCTACGGTCTATACTAAAATAAGAAGAGTAATCTTCTAAGCTTATTACAACAATATGCTTATTATTCAATGCTTTTAACTCTTGCTCTGCCTTTTCATCTAATGCTAAAACATAATACAAAAAATCATCCGAATTTTTCTCTATAGAATCAAGTAGTGCCAATCCTCTTGGCAAAAAGTTACTATCAAAATATGTACATATATGTTTCACTCTGCTACCTCATTAAAACATCTACTAATACTCTGGTAAAGATTTCTTGCTTTTTTATCTAATGTATAAATTTCTTTAACAGTAACTAGTGCATTACTTGCAGCTCGTTCATACAGTTCTTCATTTTGTTTTAACTCTATAATTTTATTTACAAAAGATTCTATAGAGCCCTCCTCATATAATAAACAATTTAATCTATCACTTAATATATCAAATTCAGAAGCTTGTTCAGTTGCTGAATTATCTGTAACAATAGGTAGACCATAAGCAAACGCATGATGTGCACTCAAGCCAATACAGGTAGGTATTACAAATAAATTTGCCAAATTAAACCAACAACTTAAAAGATTTTCATCGTAAATAGGACCCAAAAATAAAATGTTATCTGATAGTTTTAATTGTTTAACATAATTTTTTATTTCCTCTTCCATGGCACCACCACCAATGAGAATTAAAATAAAACTTTTATCTTGGCTAATTAATTTTTTCATCATATCAATTAAAAAATATGGTTTTTTAATTTCTGTTAATCTCACAACTTGCAAAAGTATAAATTTATTTTTAAGTTTATATTTCTCTTTTAATATATTTTCTTTCTGAATATCTCTTGATATAGAAAGTACTTTTTTTTCATCAATAGCTGTTCCAATTACATCAATTTTTTTAGAGTTTATACCTCTAGCAATTTGATATCTCATTCCAATTCGTGAATAAGTTAATACTCTATTACTAACATGACCTAAAAATTTATAATAAATTGTTGAATAAAATCGTGGTCCTCCTATTCTATGAAACATACTCCAAACATAAAAATTTTTATTTGTAATTTTTCTTTTAACAATAGAAAACAATTGTCCTAAATCTCTTGGACTAGCTGAATATATTATTAAGTCTGGATTTACTTGTTTAATAATTTTACTTAACCCAAGTGTATTTTGAAAAGGTCCAACATGCTTTATCTTCGTATGAATAACTTTAAAATCATATTCTTCATACTTATCTAATGTTAAATCACTTTTATTATGAATATCTGCTGTTATATATAAAGATATATCTTTATATTTTTGACAAAAATATTCAAAAAACTCTATATCATACTTAGGAAGCAAAGGAAAAACAATTAATACTTTCTTCACTTTTTTAATACTCCACAAAAATCCATAAATTCTTTACTATTTACATCAATTCCAGAAAACTCTTTATGTGCAACCAAGAATACAATAATATCCGCTACTTTCAGTGCTGTTTTATAATCAATTATCTCAAATTCTTCATGAGATACTATATTTGGTTCAACTGCTAATATTTCTAAACCATCAGTTTTTAATCTTCTTGTTACATATAAGGCAGGCGACTCTCTAAGGTCATCAATATCAGGTTTAAAAGCTAACCCCATACATGCTATTTTTGCTTTTCTTCCATTCTTATTTTCAAATTCCAATGCACTATTTTTAATTTTTTCTATAACCCATTCTGTTTTATAAGTATTTACTTCTCTAGCAGTTCTTATTATTTTAGCATCTTTACCACCCGTATTGACGATAAACCATGGATCAACTGCAATACAGTGCCCACCTACTCCAGTACCTGGTTGGAGTATATTTACTCTTGGATGTCTATTTGCTAGATTAATAAGTTCCCATACATCAATACCAAATTTGTCGCAAAGAATAGAGAGTTCATTTGCAAATGCTATATTTGTATCCCTAAAAGAGTTTTCTGTTAATTTTGCCATCTCTGCTGTTTTTGCATCTGTTTCAAGAACATCCCCCTGAACAAAGTCTCTGTAAAATTCTGCTGTTACCTTTGTAGCATCTGGAGTAGTACCTCCAACAATTCTATCATTTTCTACCAATTCTCTCATAATATGCCCTGGTAATACTCTCTCAGGGCAATGCGAAATATAAACTTTTGAAGTATCCACAGCACACTTTCTTAGCACTTCTTCTATCTTATTAGTTGTCCCCACTGGAGAGGTAGACTCTAATATCACTATATTTCCATCTTCTATATAAGGTGCTATTGATTTAGTAGCAGAAATTACATAATCTATATTTGGGACAAAACCTTCATGAAATGGTGTTGGAACTGCTATGATAAAGATATCAGCTTTTGCTGGTTTGATATCGGCTTTTAATTTCCCACTATTAACAGCACTTTGTACAAATATATCTAGCTCTGGTTCCACAATATGTATTTTACCTCGATTAATAGTATCTACTGTACTTTGTACTACATCTACGCCATGTACATTATATCCCCGATTTGCTAATAAAGCTGCTGTTGGCAAACCAATATAACCTAATCCTACTACACATACTTTTTTATCCTGATTCATTCTTCAACTTCCTTTAGAAACTTTACTATTTTTTCACAAGCTTTGCCATCACCATAAGGATTATGTGCTTTACTCATTTTATCATATTCATCTTTATTATCTAGTAATTTTTGAGCTTCTTTCACTATAGTCTCTTTATTTGTACCTACTAATTTTACAGTACATGCTTTTACCGCCTCTGGTCTCTCTGTAGTATCTCTCATGACTAAAACAGGTTTACCCAAAGATGGAGCCTCTTCTTGCACTCCTCCACTATCTGTTATAATTAAATATGATCTATTCATCATGTATACAAACTCTTCATACTGCAAAGGCTTTATAAGATAAATATTAGATATGCCTGAAAGTATATTATTAACAGGTTTCTGAACATTTGGATTTAAATGCACAGGGTAAACTATATCAATATTAGGATTATTTATTGCTAATATTTTTAATGCTTCACAAATATGAATAAATCCTTGACCAAAGTTCTCTCTTCGATGACCTGTAACAAGAATAAACTTTTTATCATCTTTTAATTTATATTGTGAATTTATACTTTCTACTATTTTAGTTTTTAAATTTATATCTGTATCTATTTTTTCTAATGCTAGAAATAGTGCATCTATAACGGTATTTCCTGTAACTATAATATTTATTGGATTTTTATTCTCTTTAATAAGATTATTTTTACTTGTAAGAGTTGGTGCAAAGTGATAATTTGCCAATACTCCTGTAATTTGTCTATTAGCTTCTTCTGGCCAGGGAGAATAGATATCTCCAGTCCTAAGACCTGCTTCAATATGACCTATTTTTATTTTCTTATAAAATGTAGCCAAAGATGTTGCACTTGTAGTTGTTGTATCTCCATGAACCAAAACTATATCTGGTTGAAACTCTTCTAAAACATTTTTTAAACCTAAAAGGACATATGAAGTTATATCATATAGATCCTGACCAGGTTTCATAAGATTAAGATCATAATCAGGTGCAATATCAAACATCTCTAAAACTTGGTCTAGCATCTCTCTATGTTGTGCAGTTACACATACTTTTGATTCAATTAATGACTCTTTCTCAAAAGTTTTTACAAGTGGAGCCATTTTTATAGCTTCAGGTCGTGTTCCAAATACTAATAAAATTTTTTTCAATTAATAACTCCACTCTTTTTTAAATACCAATTAACAGTTTTAACAATTCCTGTCTCAAATGTTTCATCTGCTTTCCATCCAAGTTCATCTTCAAGTTTAGTTGCATCTATTGCATAGCGTCTGTCATGACCTGCTCTATCCTCTACAAAAGTTATTAAACTTTTATAGTTTTGAATATTTAATTTTGAATTTTGTATTGTATTGTTTTGAGATATAGGATAGACTTCATCTAATATTTCACATATTTTATTAACTATCTGAAGATTTGTTCGCTCATTTCTTCCACCTATATTATAAGTCTCTCCATTTCTACCTTTATGATATACTAAATCTATACCCTTGCAGTGGTCTAAAACATATAACCAATCTCTAATATTTTTTCCATCTCCATATATTGGTATATTTTTTCCAGAGAGTGCATTTCTTATTATAGTTGGAATAAGTTTTTCATCATGCTGTTTAGGACCATAATTATTTGAACAATTTGTTATAACGGTGTTTAGTCCATAAGTCTCTTTATAACTTCTTACAATCATATCACTACTTGCTTTACTTGCACTATATGGAGAGTTTGGGGCATAAGGAGTTGTCTCTGTAAAAAGTTCTTTAGGGTCATCACTAAGTGTTCCATAAACTTCATCAGTTGAAATATGGTGAAATCTACAAGCTTCATATTCATCTTTATATTTAAAAGGTTTATCCATCCAATAGTTTTTTGCAACATCAATTAATGTATATGTTCCATTAACATTTGTCTCTATAAAAATACCAGGGTTTTTGATACTATTATCTACATGAGACTCTGCTGCAAAGTGAATGACACCTTTAATATCATACTCATTGAATATAAACTCTACAAGCTGGCGATTACAAATATCGCCTTTTATAAACTTATATCTAGGATTATTCTCACACTCTTTTAAATTCTCTAAACTTCCTGCGTAAGTAAGTAAATCTAAATTTATTAAGTTATACTCTGGATACTTTTCCAAAAAATATGGTACAAAATTAGAGCCTATAAATCCAGCTGTTCCAGTTAAAAGTATGTTAATCATTTTTTACCAACTCTTTAAGGTATTGCCCATATCCATTTTTACTAAGTTTACTTGCTATATTTAGCACTTTTTCTTTATCTATCCAGCCATTATTGTAAGCTATCTCTTCAAGGCATGCTATTTTATACCCTTGTCTATGCTCTATTGTCTGAACAAATAATCCTGCATCTAAAAGGCTATCGTGTGTTCCTGTGTCTAACCAAGCAAATCCACGACCAAGAAGCTCTACCTGAAGTTTATCTCTTTTTAAATACTCTTCGTTTACTGAAGTAATCTCAAGTTCTCCTCTATCTGAAGGTTTTACTTTTTTTGCTATTTCTATAACGCTATTATCATAAAAATAGAGTCCAGTAACTGCAAAATTTGATTTAGGTTTCTTTGGCTTTTCTTCTATACTGATAACTTTCATATTATTATCAAACTCTACAACACCAAATCTTTGTGGGTCTTTTACCTGATAGCCAAATACCATTGCACCCTCTTTTATAGAAGCCGCATTTTGAAGTAGTGGAGTAAAACCATGACCATAAAATATATTATCACCTAAAATTAAACAAACACTATCATCTCCAATAAACTCTTCTCCTAAAATAAATGCTTGTGCTAAACCATCAGGAGAGGGCTGTACTTTATACTCTAATCTTACTCCCCAATCGCTACCGTCACCTAGAAGATTTTTAAAATTATCTATATCTTGGGGAGTTGTAATTATCAATATATCTTTAATTTTTGAGAGCATTAGCACAGATAGTGGATAATAAATCATGGGCTTGTCATAAATTGGTAAAAGTTGTTTGCTAGTGCTTTTAGTTATTGGATAGAGTCTAGTTCCACTACCTCCTGCTAATATTATCCCTTTCAAACATACTCCTTAATTATTTTTATACAAAACAAACATTATTATACATAAAAATTACTTTCAATATATTAAGATAATAAATTGCATATCATCAAGCAATATTCATTATCTATTTATATTTAAAACTTACACAGTTGGTAGTTCTTTTAACTCTTTATTACTAAAGTAGAACTAGTATATCGAAGTATTTGCACAGTTTACCTTCATGTATAATTTTATGTATTATACTATATTTTTTTAAGATGATAATTATGGAAGTTTAAAAGTTTAAGTAAATAGTTTAAACTCTAAAAAGGAACAGAGGTTTACCTATTTAAAAAACCCCTCATAATTTAAAATTTCTATGCAATAATCTATAAAATTTATTTGTTAGTTTATTTTATCTTTCTAACCCTTAAAAATACAGGAAACCTAGGTTTACCATACTTTGTTATCTCTTTATATTTAAAAGTTACGACATCACCTATTTTAGGTGGATTTTTTCGTTCTTTATTGCTAAAGCCTGAGCCTATTTTAAATAGTGTTCCGTTTGGTAATTTACACTCTATAGAGCCTAGCATATTTTTATATTTGCCTTTTCCTTTTAAGACCTTAACAACTATACACTCTGTGTCTTTAAAGCTTTTTACTTTTAAAGCTTTTGATGTTCGTCTGTTTATATATGGTACATTTGGGTCTCGGACAACTATGCCTTCGCCTCCTTTTGCTTCTACTTGCTTTAGAAACTCTTGCATATGTTTTATTAACAAATGCAAAAGACCATACTCGGCGTGAGTATCTGTTGCTACACATATTTTCCTACTCATCTATGACCTCCCAATATCCAGCTTTTGTGCTACCTACTCTTTTTATTCTATTTTCAGTTTTTAATTTTGCAAGATGTTGTTTTATGGTATTTGCACTTACTTTTAATAGCTTTGCTAACTCCTCTCTTGTCAAAGAGTTATCTCTTTGTAGCTCTAAAATTATTTTCTCTTTTGTAGAGAGTTTTTTAATTTCTTGGGTAGTTTCTTGGGTAGTTTCTTGGGTAGTTTCTTGGGTAGTTTTTATTTCTTCCCTATTTGAATAGAATACAACTCTTAGAAAAATTTCATTTAAAATAAAATTCTCTTTTTTATAATAAGTTAGTATTCTATTCATGCCAGAGCCTAGATGTTCTACCATATCTAAATCTTTAAATATTCTCATTATCTCACGATTATTTGGATTTGAATATCCTTGAAAAAAATGTTCTATATTTTTGATAATAGAAGTTCCACCGGATGATGTTATCTCCAATCTATCATCATATATCTCAAACAGAGGTGGTACTTCATTTACCCAGTCATTATGCACAATAGCATTAATAACTGCCTCTTTAAGTGCCAAAGGATTCCAAAGTCGTTGGTTTATTCTCTCTTTATAAGTTATTAGTGTTGCTGTTTTATTTTCAATATCCAATTTCTCCAATACACTTTTTGTTGCTTTGATTAAGGAGCAGTAACCATACTCATTATTTTCAATCAGATGTACTTTATTTAGACCATCATATTTGGCAACTTTAATAGAAGTACCATTGCTATCAGCCATCAGATAAGCCACATAATTATAATATCCATCCTCTGTAAGCAACTCCAAATTAGAAGCAAACTGCTTATTTAGCTTTAATCCTCTAGCCTCATAATATATTTTTAGTTGCTCAAAGGTTAAGTCTTGTCTATGTGATTTAATTTTACCTAAAGAGTTTCGTGTTCTCCTAGAGAAAAGACTCTCTATCATATTTGTATCCATAGGTTCGCTAGAACTTCCAACTCTTATAAAACAACCTTTTGAAGACATACCATATTTTTTTATATAATAAGGTGTTTCATTTCCACTTGCTACAACAACTTTTATAATATTTTTATTATCTCTCTCCTCAACAAGAACTTCAAATAGCCCCAAACAAGAAGGATTGATGTTATGTTTTAGCTTATCTTTGATTTTGAGCTGAATAGTATCGCAATCATCTATCCTTACAATTGCACCGTCATTGGCGATTCCAAGATATACAACACCACCATCACTACTGTTTAAAAAAGCAACTATCTCTTTTTCTAAACTTTCAGTAAGCTTGGCTTTATATTCAACTCTGTTAGATTCTATGTAATTATTCATTTTATCTTTCTAACCCTCAAAAAAATAGGAAACCTTGGTTTGCCATACTTTGTTATCTCTTTATATTTAAAAGTTACAACATTACCTACTTTAGGTGGATTTTTTCGCTCTTTATTGCTAAAACCTGAACCTATTTTAAATAGTGTTCCGTTTGGTAATTTACACTCTATAGAGCCTAACATATTTTTATATTTGCCTTTTCCTTTTAAGACCTTGACAACTTTGCACTCTGTGTCTTTAAAGCTTTTTACTTTTAAAGCTTTTGATGTTCGTCTGTTTATATATGGTACATTTGGGTCTCGAACAACTATACCTTCGCCACCTTTTGCTTCTATTTGGTGTAGAAAGTTTTGCATATGCTTTTTACTTTTAATTGGGATTTGTTTTATAATTTCTATCTGTTTGCCTGCATATGGTTTTACTTTTTCTAAGCGTTCAAATAAGCCACCTTTGGCATTTGGTACTTCAAATATGTAGTGTTTTATTTCTATCCACTTTTTACTTGGTACTTTATCTCTTACAATAGAGGAGATATTTTCAAAGTCGCCTCGTTTGCTCCACAACTCACCATCTATTGCAAAAGGGGGATAGTTTTTTATAAACCATTTTGGTGCATAAATAATTTTGCCACTACGACTTATTAGGTTCTTTCCATCCCAATAGGCTCTAATTCCATCTAACTTTTCACTCATTACCCAGCCAGTAATATTTTGGTCTTTATATACTTTTAAAAGCAGTAGCTTTGGTTTTGAAGCAAATAGTATCAATGGTATTAAGAGTAAAAATAATTTAAGCATTTTATAGATTACTTGTATATATTTTTGATATTTTATTTTTTAATTCAAGCAACTCTTCGTTACAAATATCATAAACAATTTCCGAATCAATATCTATATAATGATGAGACAATATATCTCTAAAACGAACTATTTCACTCCAATAACTCTTATCTGTATCTTGCAATAAGATAGTTTCATTTAATTTTAAAATATTTTTTATAGCTTCACCAATAGATTGCAATCTCATAGATATAGCATCTAATTTTTCCAATCCTTTGTTATCCTTTATAAAATCATCACTTGTTTCTATTTTTAGAAATCTCTCTTCTATAAGGTTTATACTAAATATAATATACTCAAGTAATTCCAATATACTTTTTTTATCCATATATAATATCTTTTTTGATGCTATTTCTTAAACTATCTCTCATGTTTTTATGATTGTACAGTAAATCTATTCTCTTTCCTATCTTCTCTTCTAAAAAATTCCAAGTTTTAGCAATATTTTTAAACTTTTTATCTCTAAATTCTACATAAATATCTACATCGCTACTCTCGGTAGCAGTATCTTTAGCATAAGATCCAAAAAGCCCTATTTTTTCTACACTATAATTACTTTGTAATTCTTGCTTATACTGAGAAAGTAGGTTCAAAATATCTTTTTTGGTCATCTTCTTCTTACCTTAAATACTAATTATTAACTTCAGTTATTAAATTATACCAAAAATGTAATTTCTTTACAAATGTACTCTATCTCTTCACTACTAAGGTATGGATTCATCGGCAGGCTCATAATCTCTTTGCTAATTTTTTCAGCAATTGGGAAATCACCCTCTTTATAGCCTAAATATTCGAAACACTCTTGCAGATGCAAAGGCATAGGGTAGTGAACAGCAGTTGGAATACCTTGCTCTTTTAATTTTGCTTGCACCTCATCTCTATTTCGAACTCTAATAGAGTATTGAGCCCAAGCGGAAGTTCTGTCTGATTTTACTCTTGGTAAAATTAAGTTTGAAGTTTGAAGTTTGAAGTTTGAAGTTTTTTCCCCTTCTTCTTCCAACTTCATACTTCCAACTTTTAACTTTTCTCTTCCAACTTCCAACTTCGAACTTAAAACTTTGCTATATTTACTAGCTACCTCTTGACGAAGTGCTAAATCTTTTTCATAATGTTTTAGTTTCACATTCACAACTGCACACTGCAAAGTATCCATTCGTCCACCCATACCAATGTATTTATGATGGTATCTTTTGTTCTGTCCGTGAACTCTTAGCATCTTCATCTTCTGAGCTAGCTCATCATTGTTTGTTAATACTGCACCACCATCTCCATAGCAACCTAGTGGTTTAGCAGGGAAGAAGCTAGTCGTATAAATATCTGCGTAGTGAACTTCTGCTTTGTCCTTATAAGTAGCTCCGAAGCTTTGGGCACCGTCGATAATAAGATGAATCTTATTTGAGTTGGAAGTTGGAAGTTGGAAGTTGGAAGTTTTTTCCCCCTCTTCTTCCAACTTCTCGCTTCCAACTTCCAACTTATCTAGCAACTTTCTAATAGCATCTAAATCCGAAGGTTGTCCGTAAAGGCTTACTGGCATAATAGCTTTTGTTTTATCTGTAATTTTCTCTTCTATTTTACTAACATCTATATTATAAGTTTTCTCATCTATATCTACAAATACAGGTTTTGCACCTAAAAAGGCTATGGTTTCTGCTGTTGCTATAAATGTAAAGGGTGTTGTAATAATCTCATCACCTGGTTTTATATCTAGTGCCATCATTGCAAGAAGCAGGGCATCTGTTCCACTAGCACATGTAATAGCGTGTTTTACACTTGTAAAACTTTGGAGATTCTCTTCTAACTCTTTTACAGCACTCCCCATTATATAGCTAGCACTATTTAACACAATATCCATCTCTTTTTCTAATTCTGATTGGTACATAAAGTGTTGTTTTTTAAGGTTAGCAAAATCGATTTTATAGTTGGAAGTTGGAAGTTGGAAATTGGAAGGGTCGATAGCTATATCGTGGTGCTTTTTGAGTAGCTTTTCATCACGAGTAATAATAGTAGCATCAACAGCTTTTGCACTTGCTACAATTTGAGAATCTTCTATATCTTCATAGTCTATCTCTAGGTAAGTTGGTGTTTTTGCTATTTTTGTATTTTTTATAAACTCTTTTATTCTGTTATGAACCTCTTGTAGTGCTTCTAGGTTAGAGTAATCAAATTGTGCTTTTATCTCTTTAAATAGGATAAATTCGATATTATCTATTGAAGATGAACTAATAAATATATTATTTCCATTCTCTTTTATAGCATTATAAACTTCTAAAGATTTAGGGTATTTTTCTCTTCTTCTCTCTGATAAAATATCTATAATAACATTGTTATCAAGTAAATAATTCATAATCTCTCTTTCATTTCTATAAAATCTGCTCTATCTAACTTATATTGAAAACTATTTTCATAATCCACATCATACTCTTTAGTATCTTTTGAAGCCTTTTTTGAATCGTCTATAATTTTAATTTCTACGCCATCACTCTTAAAAACTTCTAAAATATGTAAAATCTTTTCAGCAGTTTTACTGTTTTGAATATTGACTATTAGTTGCATTATAGCTCCTTAAGATTTTCGTCTATTATAACATATTTTCTACCGTCACTATCTGTTGCAATATTATCTATAAATTCAAGAGTATTCCCACTAATTCCAACCCAGCCAATCTGTTTGGCAGGAACTCCAACCATAAGTGCATATGGCTTTACATCTTTGTTTACTACTGCTCCACTGCCAATAAGGGCATACTCTCCAATAGTTACTCCGCAAACAATAGTAGCATTTGCACCAACAGAGCAACCTTTTTCAAGAAGTGTCTTTTTAAACTCCTCTTTTCTCTGAATAAAAGCTCTTGGGTTAATAACATTTGTAAATACCATAGATGGACCTAAGAATACATCATCTTCTACCTCTACACCTTCGTAGATAGATACATTGTTTTGCACCTTTACGCCACTGCCTACAGTAACTTTTGGACCAACTACACAGTTTTGTCCAAAAGAGCAGTTTTTACCTATTTTTGAGCCAGAAAGTATATGCGAGAAGTGCCAGATTTTGGTGTTTTCTTCGATAATTACTTGATCGTCTATGTATGAGCTCTCGTGTGCGTAAAAGTTGGAAGTTGGAAGTTGGAAGTTGGAAGATTTCATTGATTTCCTTTTTTTATTGAAGTGATTAATGCATTTAGCATTTTTTCTATTTCTAATGTTTTTCTATCCAATTCTTGTGTATTAGCAATATAGCCTACTCTTTTAGCAATTTCAAGTTGGGTCTGAAGCTCGTAAAGAGAACCTAAAGATACATAGAGGAATTGAACAAATTCTTTAGTATGGTTTCTACCTGTACCTTCTGCAATATTACTTGGAATAGAAACACTACATCTTCGTATCTGGTCTGACAATGCAAATCTTTCTATCTGTGGGAAATTACTAATTGCCGAATAAACATCAACAACTAAATCCATAGATTTTTGCCAAACTTTCAAATCCTTATAATTAGCCAAACCATTCCCTTCTTAACTTAAAACTTCAAACTTGCAACTTCAAACTTCAAACTTCTAACTTCTAACTTAAAACTTTCCCACAAAACGGATGATACTCCCCCTTCAACCCAACAGGATTTAAATTTCTAATAGTCGATACTGTCTCAATAGAGCCGTATGCCTCATCTAATCCAAAGCCGTTGCCTTTAAGTATCTCTTCGTAGCTTCTTGTGTGTAGCTCTGTAAAGCCACTGCTAAACTCTATTTCGTCACCATCAACCGTGATACTTCTGTAAGTTCTTTGCCCAGTTGCTTTTATCTCCTCTGGGATGTAGTCGTATTTTACACTTAGGAACCATCTAACTCTTGCGTGTTCTAACTCTAAGTATCCTGCATTTGCATATGGAGTTTTCAAGTGTACTATATTCTCTTTTACATCACCAAATATCCAAGTTAGCATATCATAAAAGTGTACACCAATATTAGAAGCTATTCCGCCACTTTTAGTTTCGTCACCTTTCCAACTTACAAAATACCACTTTCCTCTACTTGTTAGGTAAGTTAAATCTATATCGTACATCTTGTTTGGGTTCTCTTTTAACTCTTGTTCTACTTTCTGTTTAAGTGCTATAATAGATTCGTGCAGTCTTAATTGCAAAATATTATATATTTTATGTCCTGTTTCTTGCTCTATTACTTTTAGGGCATCTATATTCCAAGGGTTAAGCACTAATGGTTTTTCACAAATTGCATCTGCTCCACTTCTTAAAGCCCAACGCATATGTGCATCGTGTAGGTAATTTGGCGTTGTGATAGATACATAATCTATCTGCTGACCCTCTCTTTTTAATTTATCGATATGTCTATCGAATCTCTCAAACTCTGTAAAGAAGCTAGCCTCTGGGAAGTTTGAATCCATTATTCCTATTCCATCATAAGGGTCTAAAGCAGCTACCAAATCGTTTCCTGTATCTTTAATCGCTTTCATATGTCTTGGAGCTATATATCCTGCTGCTCCTGTTAGGGCGAATTTTTTTATATTACTCATATCAATCCTTTCTAAACTTTAACTTATTTGTGCGACACGGTCGCACCAACTTCCAACTTAAAACTTCCAACTTAAAACTTCCAACTTAAAACTTTCAACTTCGAACTTACAACTACAACCTCCAAGTAGGCTCAGCAACAATACCCTTAACATCTATTACAATAGGCTCTCCACTGCTCATACTCTCATATTGCTCTTTTGAAATCTGCTTAAATTTATCGTGCCCAACTGCAACTATAATCGAATCGTATTTATTAGATTCTAGTGGCAACTCATCTATAAATGGTAAATTTTTACTCTCTTTATCACTTCTATCTACCCAGTAGTCATATACATCTACATTACACTCATACTCTTTAAGTTCACTTATAATATCTATTACTTTAGTATTACGCATATCTGGACAATTCTCTTTAAAGGTTACACCTAAAATTAAGACATTTGCACCATTTAATTTTTTATCTGCTTTAACCATATATTTTATAGCTTTGTCGGCTATTAATTTACTCATAGAGTTATTTATCTGTCTTGCACCCAAAATTAAGTTTGGAGTGTAGCCAACGGCTTGAGCTTTGTAAGTTAAATAGTATGGGTCAACTCCAATACAGTGCCCGCCTACAAGACCAGGGGTAAGTTTAATAAAGTTCCATTTTGTTCCTGCTGCTTCTATTACGGCATTTGTATCTATATTTAGAGTATCAAATATTTTTGCTAACTCATTCATTAATGCAATATTCACATCTCTTTGAGTATTCTCTATAACTTTTGCAGCTTCTGCTACTTTAATAGATGGTGCTAAATGTGTTCCTGCGGTAATTATACTTTTATATAAATCATCTACTTTTTTAGCAATTTCAGGGGTAGAACCAGAGGTAATTTTAAGTATTTTTGTAACAGTATGCTCTTTATCTCCTGGATTTATACGCTCTGGGCTATAACCGCAGAAGAAATCTTCATTAAATTTTAAGCCACTATGCTTTTCTAAAATAGGCACACAAACCTCTTCGGTTACACCTGGGTAAACAGTGCTTTCATAAATTACTATATCGCCTTTTTTTAGCACTTTAGCAATAGCTTCTGTAGATTTCTCTATAGGAGTTAAGTCTGGTTCATTTTCAGCATTTATAGGCGTTGGTACTGTAACTATAAATATATTGCACTTCTTTGCTTCATTTATATCTGATACAAACTCCATACCATTATCAATACACTCTTTTACTTGAGTTTCATTTAACTCTAAAGTTCTATCAAATCCACTTTTTAATTCATTAATTCTTTCAGTATTAATATCTAAACCTACAACTTTATATTTAAAGCTAAATGCGTGGGCTAGGGGTAAGCCTACATAGCCTAGACCTATAATTGCTATTTTATTTTCCATGTTTCCTCTTTTAACTACACAAGATAAAACATATTATAATTGTTTTTTTTAACAAACCCCCATTTTATGTCAATTCTTTAAAAAATTTCAAAATAAACTAAAACTGTAGAAGCCAATATGCTATCGTTATCATCACTGACCATTAGGTAGCGGTTTTTGCCTACTCTGCATAGACCTTCGAAGTTTTCTACTTGCCAACCTTTGGCACTGTCTATTGTTAATAG
>Ga0256829_1001411_pt1 | contig 19900 bp, 19 predicted proteins | sample 131447metaG_FD_185979 | JGI IMG/M metagenome (GOLD analysis project Ga0256829, IMG submission 185979) | Hydrothermal vent microbial communities from Lau Basin, Pacific Ocean - 131-447 | ecosystem: Environmental > Aquatic > Marine > Hydrothermal vents | place: Pacific Ocean: Lau Basin | collected...
GATATCACCAATCCTGCCAGGGCATAAAAAACCGCCGTCAATAACCAATAACGATAACTTTCAGTCGGATTGAAATTAGTAATCGCCACCCCAATTAAAGACACGACCACCACCAAAAACAATGTCCACTCTTCTAACTTTTTATGACGCCTAATCGCCCTAATTTCCAAATTCATCCCTCTCTCCTAATCATGCTCAATAGAAAGCTGATTACGCCCTCTATGCTTAGCAATGTACAATCTTTCATCCGCTTTAACAATCCACTCATCTAGAGTACACTTGTCAAGCTGCTCTGGTGAGATGCATATCGCACCAGCTGAAACCGTCACCCAATCCACCATCGGATTCACGCTTGGCTTCCATATTTGATGGCGTAATGATTGTTGTATGTTTTGATACAGGCTCTGACATGTTTCAACTGTCACCCCTTTCAGAACAACCAAAAACTCCTCACCTCCCCACCTACAAATTTCTGAATCCACCCCTTTACCAAATGAATCCCTGATTACATCCGAAACCCGCCTAAGTACTTCATCTCCATAAGCATGACCTTGTGTATCATTGACCTGCTTAAAATAATCAATGTCAAACATCATCAACAAAATCTCAGTCTTTTCAGAAACTGCCTGCTCAGAAAAAAGAGACAAAGATTCATACATTTTTCTCCGATTTACCAGTCCTGTTAAAGTATCCCGTTCACTTAAAACTTGAAACTTTAATCGCTCATTTTCCAAAGATTCAGCCAAAAGCTTCTCATGCGTAATCTCCAAAATCACACCATGTGCCAATAAAGGCTGCCCCCTCTTGTCTCTTAAAACCACTTTTGCCTGACTCTTAAAGAACTGTTTTCCCCCCAAAGGACTTAGATAAGGAAATTCATTCTCATAAACATCCGTTTGTCCTTCTAACATCTCCTGATACTCTCTGAAGATCTCATCAGCCGCCTGTTGGTTCTCTTCCGCAACATGACGATTATAATCGCCCGCAATAGGACAGAACTGGGCAATGGAGTACTTATTTTGAGGAGTAGAAGTCAGATTAAAAGCGCTCACCATTTCATCATTACAATAGAAAAAATCAGGGTCATTCAAGTAATCAATAAACCACCAACACACCCCACGAAAATTACTATCCTGAAGTATTTCCTCAAAAAGCTGTCGCTTACAACGAACTTGTTCAACAAATAATGCACTCACCATGCCTCCTCAATTGGATCTCGACTCCACACCCGCAACCTAACAGTGATATAGAGCTTTGCTGCATGAGTGGGGGAGTTTTAGCTTTTTTAATCCGTGTTACCATCTCGTGCAAAACCCTCATTATAAATGCTTTATATCGATATCTCACCAAAAAGCTTTCTACCCAAATCCTCAGATAGAAATTAGATAAAGCGTGCTGCACCTTGTCTGCTAGGGGCTTGCAAAAAATCTTAGCTTCACCATCGGTTAAGCAGGCATTTTTTGTGAGTCCATAGCTGGCAAGGAGTGGGGCGATTTGCCGATTTCTATCTGAGGATTTGGGTTCTACAAGAAGGCAGGAAAAATGCACTCAAGATAACAATAGAAGTTTAGGAAGGCTATACAAAATTGACACAATGCCATTTTATAGACGAAAAAAAACCTATAACCAACGCCCGCTAAGTTGTTGAAGTTACAGGTTTTAGAATGTGGTAGCGGGGGCTGGATTTGAACCAACGACCTTCGGGTTATGAGCCCGACGAGCTACCAAGCTGCTCCACCCCGCGTCAATTTGATAAGGCGTATTATAGGCAGTTTTCAGAAGTTTGCAAGCTCTATTTCATAAAATTGTCATATTTTCTTTTAGACAGTTTTGAATTTACTTGACTGACTGTACTAACTCGCACAGATCTCGCACAGATTCCTATAACTCCTTATCACTACTGTTTAGCTTGAGTTCTATTCCCTAAAAAATGGACTAAGTTATAACGGTAGATAAACCCTGGGAAGGCAAAAATCATAAACATAAACAGTGTCACCGTATAAAACTCCCAGCCTTGCTGATGCACATTTCCCATCGCTTTCAGCTCCAGAAGATAAGCAAATATCCCCATCAGTAGATAGTAAAAGAACCACTCGCCCAATGTTAACCAAATGCTTTTGCGACTTACGGGAATAAACAGAAACAACTTATTTGGAAATATAAAAGGGATGTTGGCCAGCACAATGGCGGTAATCAATAAAATATTGACTGCTAGATCTAAACTCATAAAAGGATTCCTTCGAAACTAAAAGAGCCCTCTTTGGGCTCTTACATAAAATCAGTGCGTCAACGCCACTGCATTGTAACAGAGATTGATAAAGCCAGAGGGGATGAGCCCAAATACTAATAGGGCAATCGCAACGAAGCTTGCCGTCCATTGTGTTGTACGATTCACAGCCTTAATTGGCGTGGTATCTTCTGGCACATCAAAGTACATCACCTTAACGACTCTCAAGTAGTAGAAGGCACTGATAACGGCAGTGATTACAGCAACTACGGCCAACCATACAAATCCTGCTTTAACCACTTCTTCAATCACCATCAGTTTCGCGAAGAAGCCGATAAACGGAGGCACACCCGCCATAGAGAACATGGCAAATAGCATCATCAATGCTAACCAAGGATTACGTGCATTTAATCCTTTGAAATCATCAATACGATCAAACTCTTGACGCCCTTTACCTAGGACGATCATCATACCAAAACCAACCAGTCCTGTTATGGCATAAACCAATACATAGTACATTGCCGATGCAAACCCATCAAAAGTCCCAGCAATGAAACCTAAAAGAATGAAACCGACATGACCAATCCCTGAGTAAGCTAACATACGCTTAAGGTTGTCTTGGGCTATGGCAACAATAGATCCAACAATAAGGGAAAGAACGGTCACAATGATTAAAAGTTGTTGCCAATCCTTTAATAATCCAGGCATCGCTTCAACCATCAAGCGATATACCATCGCAAAGGCGGCTATTTTAGGGATTGTTCCTAAAAACAGAGTAACAGCAGTCGGTGCACCATGATACACATCAGGCACCCACATATGGAAAGGCGCCCCACCCATTTTAAAGATCAGACCAATGACGACGAAAACCACGCCGAAAGCTAAGACTGTATGATCCACCTGACCTGTGGCAATAACCGCAGCAATCTTATCAAAATTGATTTCACCCGTCGCACCATAAATCATGGAGAAACCGTATAACAACATCCCTGTTGCCAAAGCACCCAATACAAAATATTTAGAGGCCGCCTCAACTGCAACACCTGAATTACGATGAAGTGCGATAATGGCATACAAACTCAGAGACATGATTTCTAGACCCAAGTACAGCGTGATCAAGTTATAGGCTGAAATCATGACAAACATGCCTAAAATAGCAAACAGACCTAGAACATAAAACTCACCACTACCATACTTTTTCTCTTGCATAGAGGTTCTAGCAAATAGAAAAATGCCCAAAGCAATCAATACGGTAAAAATCTTTAAGACATCTGATAAGGTATCACGGACAAAACTGCCATCAAAAGTGACAATCTGATGCACGGTAAAGCTATCAACAATTAACCAGCCTACAATAATTAAAGAAAGTTGCGTAGCATAGTAAGTCGCATTCTGGCAACGCTTGCTCCAGATTGTATCCCCAATCAAAACAACTGAGGCTAGAATCAACAGGGCAATTTCTGGGATTGCCGGTGCAAAATTTGGAATTACAAAATTCATATTATCGACTCACCTATTTTTATAATTTTGATGTGGTTGCTTGAATGAGCAAATGGTTGATGGAGTGACTCATCACTTCAATCACTGGTGCAGGATAAACACCCAATCCCACAACAGCAATAGCCAAAGCAGTCATAATGGCAAACTCTCGTTTATTTAAATCTGTCATAGAAGCGACATTTTCATTGGAAACTGCACCAAAAAAGACCCGTTTAACCATCCATAAAGTATAGCCAGCACCAATAATCAAAGTTAATGCAGCTAAAGTACCGTACCAAATATTGGCTTTAAAGGAGGAGATAATAACCATGAATTCTCCCACAAATCCTGAAGTACCTGGCAATCCCACATTGGCCATCGCAAATAGCACGGCAAAAAAGCCAAACCAAGGCATGACATTCACAACCCCACCATAGGCCTTGATTTCACGCGTATGCAAACGATCGTACAGCACACCAATGGCTAAGAACATCGCTCCAGAAATAAAGCCATGAGAAAGCATTTGTACCATCGCACCTTGCATTCCAATCACAGAACCTTGAGCATTCCCTGTATTTTGAACAATGTCATACACTAAAAACATCCCCAGTGTCACAAATCCCATATGAGAAATAGATGAGTATGCCACCAGTTTCTTCATGTCTGACTGAACCATGGCGACCAATCCAATATAAACAATAGCAATCAAGGAAAGTGCAATGACCAACCAATCCAAAGTCATCGAAGCATCAGGCGTAATGGGTAGACTAAAACGAACAAAGCCGTACCCCCCCATCTTTAACATAATAGCCGCCAGCACTACAGAACCCGCTGTCGGTGCTTCAACGTGCGCATCGGGCAACCATGTATGCACAGGGAACATAGGAATTTTGACCGCAAACGCAATTAAGAAAGCTAAGAAAATCAGAATCTGAGCCGTCATGCCTAAAGGCATTGCTTGGAAATCTAAAATTGAGAAGCTTCCACTTTGATAATACATATAGATGAAAGCGACCAACATGAAAACAGAACCGAAGAAGGTATATAAGAAGAACTTCAAGGTCGCATAAACACGACGAGGCCCACCCCATTTACCAATGACGATGAACATTGGAATCAACAAGGCTTCCCAGAACACATAGAACAACACGGCATCCAGTGCAACAAATACACCGACCATCATCCCTCCCATAATCAGGAAGGCTCCCATATACTGCTCGACGCGTTCTTTAATCACTTCCCAAGCAGAAGCAATCACCAACACTTGAGTAAAAGTTGTCAATAACACCAATGGCATTGAAAGACCATCTACACCCAAATGGTAATGAATATTAAAAGCAGGAATCCAGCTTGAATACTCAACAAACTGCATTTTTGCTGTCGACACATCAAACTGCGTCCAAAGCGGCAAAGAAGCCACAAATGTCAATAAGGCCACTGCCAGAGAGAGCCATTTGGCAACTGTGGGTCGATCACGACCGATGAATAATACCAGCAGACCACCGATAATGGGTAACCAAACTAAGGTACTTAAAATTGGAAGACCAAACATATCTAAACTAATCCTTTATTATTCTTATCAATTACCACAAAACCCAGATCAACATACCCAATAGGCCAAAGATCATCACAAAGGCATAATGGTAAATGTATCCAGTCTGCATGGTACGCATGGCTCGAGCGGCATTGTAGACGCTCATAAAGGTATTGGTAACCAATCCAGTATCGATGAGTTTCACATCGATCTTCTGCCAGAAGAAGTTGCCTAACTTCAAGGCACCTTTTACAAACACAATTTCATTGAATTTATCGAATCCATAGCCTGCCTCAAGGACTTTGTAACCTCGAGGACACGCATTTTTAATCTTCTCAGGAATCGCAGGATTCTTAATATAGAAGTACCAAGCGATGAAGACACCAGACAAGGCCAACATCACAGGCAGTGACATAAATCCATGAAGTGCCATCCCTAATGCGCCACCCTCAACAAAATGGTGCATATAGATTTCATGCAAGACATTATGCTGCTCAAATACGGTGATTGCATCAGCGAAATAACTACCCGATAAAATGGGACCCACCAAAGGAATCCCAATCACCACCGCTGGAATACTCAACATAATCAATGGGAAAGTAATCACCCAAGGAGATTCCTTAATGTGGTGGTTCTTCACATATTCACTCTCTTCACCGTGGAACACGATAAAGAACATACGGAAGCTATAGAAGGCAGTAATAAAAACCCCCGCCAATAACAAAATATAAGCGAACCCAGAACCCCATACATCCGCTTCATGGACCGCTAATAAAATTGAATCTTTAGAATAAAAGCCTGCAAAACCAGGGAAGCCAATCAAAGCAAGAGAGCCGATCAACAGTGCCCAATAAGTAATTGGCATATATTTCTTCAAACCACCCATTTTTCGAATATCTTGGTTGTGGTGCATCGCAACGATAACCGAACCAGCGGCCAAGAAGAGCAAAGCTTTAAAGAAAGCATGCGTCAAGACATGGAACATCCCTGCTGCGTAAGCTGAAGCCCCTAGCGCAGCGGTCATGTAGCCCAACTGAGATAATGTCGAGTAAGCAACCACGCGTTTAATGTCATTTTGGATAATCCCCAACAGTCCCATGAAGAAAGCCGTCAAAGCACCAATAATCAAAATAAAGCTTAATGCCACCTCTGATAATTCATAGGCGGGTGATAAACGAGCGACCATAAAAATCCCTGCCGTGACCATTGTCGCAGCGTGAATCAAAGCAGAAATAGGCGTGGGGCCTTCCATTGATTCTGGTAACCAAACATGCAGAGGGATCTGAGCCGATTTACCCATCGCCCCAACAAAAAGGAGTAATACCATCACTGTAATGACTGACCACTCTACACCTGGAATGAAACTGATAGTCTTCCCAACTTGAGCATTCAGACCCGCAAAAAACTCTTGGTAATCCATGGTGCCGAAATACATGAATACCATCGCAATCCCAAGAATAAATCCAAAGTCACCAACACGGTTGACTAAGAATGCTTTAAGGTTTGCCTGAATTGCTGATTCTCGTTTCATATAGAAACCGATCAACAGGTAAGAGACCAGCCCCACGGCTTCCCAACCAAAGAACAGTTGTAGGAAGTTATTCGCCATCACCAGTGACAACATCGAAAAGGTAAAGAGCGAAATATAACTAAAGAATCGCTGGTAATAGGGGTTGTCATGATCATAGTCTTCATCATGATCCATGTATCCTATGGTATAGATATGCACCATCAATGAAACAAAAGTCACCACTAACATCATGGTCGCCGACAGGCTATCAATCATATACCCCAACTCAAACTTGATTCCTTCAGCTTGGAACCAAGTATATAGAGACGCATTGTAAGGTGCATGACCATCAAGTACGAAAAGCTTAAAGACATAAGCTGCCAAAACCGTTGAAATAAAGACACCTAGAATGGTGACCGTATGTGCTCCTTTACGCCCAATTTGACGGCCAAATAGACCCGCAATCATTGAGCCGATGAGAGGAGAAACTAAGATAACAGTTAAAATTGTATGTAACAAAGCTGTATTCTCCTATCCTTTAAGTGAGTTAAGGTCATCCACATTGATGCTTTTACGGTTACGGAAAACCAGCACAATGATCGCCAAACCGATGGCCGCTTCTGCAGCTGCAACAGTCAGAATGAAAAAGACAAAAATCTGCCCAGTCACATCATTTAAATAAGATGAAAAGGCCACTAAATTGGTATTGACGGCCAATAGCAATAGCTCAATAGACATCAATAACACAATAATATTCTTACGATTTAGGAAAATGCCCGCCATGCTAATGGTAAAGAGGACAGCCCCAAATACAAGGTAATCAGATAAGGCAATCATTCTTCTTTCTCCTCTTTTTTAATCTCTGGCTCAACAACAGGGGCCATTTTGATCATTTCAAAACGATCTTTTGCCTGTACCTTCACCTGGGCATCAATATCTTGATACTGTACTTCTTTAGGCGGACGACGACGCAAGGTCAGCGAGATGGCTGCCACTATCCCAACCAACAACAACACTGCGGCCAAGATAAAGGCATAAACATGAGTGGTATAAAGTGGCACAGCAATCATTTTGGTATTGCTTGCATCAGCAGGTAACGGTGTAGGAGCAGGGAAAGCTTGTAAACCGAATCGGTCTGGACCCACCACCATATAAATCAATGCAAAAGTGGCCAAGGCGGCTACGGCACCAATCGGTAGATAACGGGTAAACCCTTCCTTCAGCACAACAAGGTTAATATCCAACATCATTACCACAAATAGGAAAAGCACCATCACCGCACCTACATAAACCAAAATCAGCACCAAACCTAAAAATTCAGCTTGTGCCAAAATCCACAGTCCCGCTGTTGCGATAAAAGCTAAAACCAACCACAAGGCGGCTTTTACGGGGTTTTTCACTGTAATCATCATCAATCCAGATGCAGCGGCAATGAACCCTAAAAGATAAAAAATAAATGTTTCAAAAGTCATGTTCTGTTCACTCGCCTCTTATTACCGATACTTCGCATCAGCTGCTTTGTCTTTTGCAATTTGAGCTTCATGCTTATCACCAAAAGCCAACAGCTTCTCCTTGGTCATAATATGCGGACCTCTCTCTTGAAACTCATATTCAAAAATACGGGTTTCAACAATCGCATCCACGGGACAAGCCTCTTCACAGAAACCGCAATAGATACATTTGAACATATCAATGTCATACTGCGTGGTTCGTCGTGTGCCATCTTCTCGTTCTTCGGATTCAATCGTAATGGCATTGGCTGGACAAACCGCCTCACACAATTTACAGGCAATGCACCGCTCTTCTCCATTCTCATAGCGCCGCAAGGCGTGATGACCACGGAATCTTGGAGACAGGGGCGTTTTCTCTTCTGGATAACGCACCGTAATTTTTTTCTTAAATAGATAGCGACCTGTGACCGCAAGCCCTTGAAACAGCTCGGTCAGTCCAAAGGTTTTAATCTGATGTTTGATAAATTGAATCATGGACAACCTCTACTAATTAAACCAAGGACCTAGCTTAAAGTACTGCATTAAGCCGACAACAAATACCCAAACGATGGTTAAAGGAATCAACACCTTCCAGCCTAAACGCATAATTTGATCATAACGATAACGCGGGAAAGTAGCACGGAACCATAAGAAGAGGAATAACAAGAAAGCGACTTTCAGCGAAATCCAAACAATCCCAGGCACCCAAGCAAATAGCGTTTCTAATCCAGGAATCCCTTCAAAAGGTGACAACCATCCTCCCATAAACATAATGGCCGTCATAAAGGAGATCAAAATCATCATGGCATATTCTGCAAGGAAGAAAACGGCAAATGCCATCCCAGAGTATTCGACATGGAATCCCGCCACAATCTCCGACTCCCCTTCTGCCACATCAAAAGGCGCACGGTTAGTTTCGGCTAAGCCAGAAATAAAATAGACAACGAACATCGGCAACAATGGAATCCAATACCAGTGCCAGAAGCCTCCTTGCTGATGCTCAACGATTTTGGTCAAATTCATCGTATCCGCCACCATCAATACCGTCACCAATGCAAATCCCATCGCAATTTCATAAGAGATTTTTTGTGCAGAGGCACGCAAAGCCCCTAAGAAAGCATACTTAGAGTTAGATGCCCAGCCCGATACGACAATCCCATAAACAGCGATTGAAGCGACAGACAATACATATAACACGCCTGCATCAATATCAGCCACCACTACACCGTCATCAAAAGGAATCACCGCCCAAGCCGCAACAGCAGGCGCAATCGCTAAAACGGGTGCGATCACAAACAGATAGATATTAGATTGCGCAGGTAACACAATCTCTTTCATAATCAGTTTCAACGCATCTGCAATCGGTTGAAGCCAACCCGCAGGCCCGACACGGTTAGGTCCCATTCGAACCTGCATATAACCAATAACCTTACGCTCGGCAAATGTTAACCAAGCGACAGCTAGCATGACAGGCAGGATTACCGCAACCGCCTGCAATAATAAAGTAATTAAAATGGCCAACCAGTCATAGAGGAATGAAGACAGCCAATTTTGTAACGCATTAAACATCTTGTCTACTCCTTATACTGGTTTAACGGTGGCACAACCACTGTGAAAAGCAGCCGTTGAGATTAAACCTTTGTCAATCAACACAACCTTTTCAGGTAGACCTTCATCAACAACAGCAGCTAAAGTCACTTCAACACCGTCTTGGAATACCATTACTTCATCTGAATCACAACGAGATAACCGTGCAGCCACTTGAGGAGCATCATGTGCTGCCTGTAGAGATGGAGAGCGACGAACAATGGCATCACTTCCATAAAGAGGCATCATAGGCACGCAGTAGGTATCGCAGTCAGTATTGTGTAATTCGAATGCAAGTTCAGAGGTATCAACAAAATGCCGAACTTCCATCTCTGGAATCTCAGCAAGGACTTCATTACTGTGCGTATAGTCAAATCCTTCCACACCACATAAGTTCCCTAATACTCGTAATACTTTCCAACCTGCTTTTGCCTCACCAGGCGGATTGACTGCGGGCTTAAACGATTGCTTTTGACCCATTGCATTGACAAAGGTGCCTGCTGTTTCAACATAGGCCGCAATCGGCAATAATACATCGGCATAAGCCTGCTGTTGATCACTGTTAAATAGCGTAAAGTTCACCACAAACTCAGCTTGTTTCATCGCTTCCAAGGCTTTGACACCCTCTTGACAGTCTAACTCAGGCTCCACACCGTAGTTAACATAAGCTTTCATCGGTACCGTAATCATCGACTCAACAGGCACCCCACCAAATTCAGGCGTGGCATTCACCCAGTTTACACCGACTTCATTTGCCGCCATTGGCAGAATATCTACCTGAATCCCCGTCAACTGACCCAACAATTGCGTCACTTTTACAAATTGTGAATAGTTGCTGTCCATCTGAGCAATCTGCCCAATAAAGATGGCACTCCGATCTGCTTGAGCACTCTTTAATGCCTTCGCAAGAGATTCAGCTTTTTCGGAAATGGCTATGCCTTCTAACCATTCAGGTAAAACCTGACCCTCTTCTGCCATCAAAAATGCACAAGTACCTGCAAGCGTATGAATAAGGGTAATAGGATCATCGCTTAATGATTGATCCACCTTATAGTTAAAATCAAATTCAGCTGGGTTAATCGCAATGACTTTCGCTCCTGCTAATTGTGCTTGACGCACACGGTGATTCAAAATAGGCAGCTCTTTGCGTAAATAACTTCCCACAAGCACAATCGTCTTGAGCTGAGAAACCGCTTCTAAAGATCGACTCAAACCCGTTTCAACCATGCCTAGTGCATCCAGTCTGAAATCAATCTGCTTCAATCGGGTGTCAATATTATGCACCCCTAAACCACGCATTAATTTTTGCAGAAGATACAACTCTTCAACCGTGGCATTGGCAGAAGCCAATACCCCCATCTGCTTCGGATCAGCATACTGTTTAAGTTTCTCAGCAGTGAAATCCAATGCAGTTTGCCAATCAACGACTTGCCACTCTCCTTCAACCTTAATCATCGGTTGAGTCAAACGGTCTTCCGCATTTAAGCCTTCATAGGCAAAACGATCTCTATCAGAAATCCATACTTCATTCAAAGCTTCATTTTCACGAGGAACAACCCGTTTAACGGTATCTTCTTTCGCATGGACAAAAATATGAGAACCGATACTGTCATGACCTGAAATAGTAGGATAAGCTTTAAGCTCCCAAGGACGCGCTGAATAACGGAAAGGCTTAGAGGTTAAGGCACCCACTGGACACAAATCAATCATATTCCCAGACATTTCAGAAGAAACAGACTTGGCAACATAGGTACCAATCTGCATCCACTCACTTCGTCCTGTTGCACCTAACTCCATCATCCCAGCCACTTCTTGTCCAAAACGAACGCAACGGGTGCAATGGATACAGCGGGTCATATCTGTTTGAATCAAAGGGCCAATATCTTTATCTGCAACCACCCTTTTGGTTTCTGAATATTTCGAGACATCATCTCCATACTCTAAAGCGACATCCTGCAATTCACACTCACCCCCTTGATCACAGATTGGACAATCTAGTGGGTGGTTGATCAACAAAAACTCCATCACACTCTGTTGTGCTTCAACCGCTTTTTTTGATTTGGTATAAACCTTCATCCCATCGGTGACAGGTGTCGAACAAGCAGGTAAGGGCTTAGGCGCTCCTTCTACTTCCACCAGACACATACGACAATTTGCAGCAATCGATAGTTTTTTGTGATAACAAAAACGGGGAATTGGAATGGCGGAACTGTCTGCCACATCAATCAGCATATCGCCTTCATGGGCTTCGACCACTTGTCCGTTTATCTCAATTTTAATCATAATAAGTAACCTAAATTTGATGGTTGTTATTCAACAACTAACCGACCTATTGGCGGTCGTAAATACTGCATCCATGATCAATATAATGACGGAATTCATGCTCAAATTGATCTAAGAAACTCGCTACTGGGATCGCCGCAGCGTCTCCAAGACCACAAATGACGCGTCCCATAATTTTGCCAGAAACGCCTTTTAATAATTCAATATCTTCAGGCTTTCCTTTGCCTTGAGCGATACGATGCACCACACGGTACATCCAACCTGTACCTTCACGACAAGGCGTACACTGCCCACAAGATTCTTCATAGTAGAACCAAGTCAATCGCTCAAGCGCTTTAACCATATCTGTCTGGTCATCCATAATAATGACAGAACCCGCACCGAGGAAAGAACCCGCTTTCGCAATGGAGTCATAGTCCATATTCATTTCCATTGCTTTTTCAGCTGGCAACACCGCTGTGGAAGAACCACCAGGTATCACCGCCTTTAATTTACGTCCTTTCCACACACCACCCGCAAGCTCTAATAGGTCTTTAAATGGCGTACCCATACGAACCTCAAAGTTACCAGGCTTCTCAACATGCCCAGAAACAGAATAACATTTGGTTCCCCCAGCGTTCTGGACGCCTAGATCCGCAAACCATTGTCCACCTTTCACTACAATCATTGGAATCGATGCAAGCGTTTCCGTATTATTGATGGTGGTGGGACGACCATAAAGACCATAACTTGCTGGGAAAGGTGGCTTGAAACGCGGTTGACCTTTTTTGCCTTCAATCGACTCAATCAGTGCTGTCTCTTCACCACAGATGTAGGCACCTGCTCCGAGATGGGTATAAAGGTCAAAATCGTAACCTGAGCCAAGAATATTTTTACCGAGCAAGCCTGCTTCTCTCGCTTGATTGATTGCATTATCAAAACGCTTGTAAGGCTCCCAGAATTCTCCACGAATATAGTTATAACCCGCATTGGCACCTATCACATAACCTGCGATCATCATCCCTTCAACTAATTGATGCGGGTTGTAACGCAAAATGTCACGATCTTTAAAAGTACCAGGCTCCCCTTCATCTGAATTACAGAGGATATATTTAGGACCTGGCGCATTGCGGTTCATAAAACTCCATTTTAACCCTGTCGGAAAGCCTGCCCCTCCACGACCACGGATATTGGAAGTTTTCACCTCTTCAATAATCTCTGGCGGTGTAATTTCTCCCGCTAATACTTTTTTCCAAACTTCATAACCACCATTAGCGATATAGGTCTCAATGTCCCAAGAGTTATCTAGGTGATTTAAGCGGTAACAACATTCATTTAAAGGCACCATGTCTTACTCCAGTCCGCTTAAGAATTCATCAACTTTGTCTGCTGTGATATTTTCATGGTAATCCTTCCCTTCCATGATCACAGGTGCTCCACCACATGCACCTAAACACTCAACCTTTTTAATGGAGTATTTACCATCAGGTGTGACTTCACCGACTTTAACACCAAGCTTGTCTTCCAATTTCTGCACAACTTCATCCGCCCCTCTTAGCATGCAAGAGATATTGGTACAAACACAAATTTTATGCTCGCCAACTGGATGGTGTTCATACATAGAGTAGAAGGTTGCCACTTCATAAACTGCAATCGGTGCCATCTCAAGATATTCAGCCACTTCATCCATCAATTCAGTAGTGAGAAAACCACCATTTGCTTCTTGAACAATACGTAATGCAGGCATCACCGCTGACTGCTTCTGATCCGCAGGATAGTGAGAGATCCAGCGATCGATTCTTTCTTTAATTTCGCCTGTTATAAATGGCGTTTTCTGCCCTAAACTCATCGGTCAATCTCTCCAAATACAATATCTTGGGTACCAATAATGGCAACCACATCCGCAATCATATGCCCTTTAGCCATCTCATCAAGTGCAGCCAAGTGAGTAAATCCTGGCGCTCGCACTTTTAAGCGATAGGGTTTATTGGCACCATCTGAAACCAAGTAGATACCAAACTCACCTTTCGGATGCTCCACTGCAGCATAAGCCTCACCTTCAGGTACGGAATAGCCTTCACTGAAGTGTTTAAAGTGGTGAATCAACGCTTCCATACTGCTCTTTGCCTCTTCACGACTAGGCGGTGCAACTTTGTGATTATCCGTCATCACAGGGCCAGGGTTTTCTTTTAACCACTTCACACATTGCTTAATGATTTTATTGGATTCACGCATCTCAGCAACACGCACTAGATACCGATCATAGGTATCCCCAGTCTTACCAACAGGAATATCAAAATCCAGTCTATCGTAAACTTCATATGGTTGCTTTTTACGCAGATCCCAAGCAATTCCCGATCCTCTTAACATTGGCCCCGTAAACCCAAGTTGTAAGGCGCGTTCAGGTGAGACGATCCCGATATCCACTGTCCGTTGTTTCCAAATACGGTTATCGGTCAATAGCGTTTCATACTCATCCACATAACCTGGGAATCGCTCTGTAAACGCCTCAATAAAATCAAGCAAAGAACCTTCACGCGTTTCATTTAAACGATCCAAATCTTTACCATTATGCCACTTGGATGCCTCATATTTTGGCATACTGTCTGGCAAATCACGGTACACCCCACCAGGACGATAATAGGTCGCATGCATCCGTGCGCCTGAAACAGCTTCATAGCAATCCATTAAATCTTCACGCTCACGGAAGGCATAAAGGAAAACCGTCATTGCACCGATATCCAAGGCATGCGCACCCAACCACATCAAATGGTTCAAAATACGCGTAATTTCATCAAACATCACCCGGATATATTGAGCCCGCTCTGGTACTTCAATCCCTAACATTTTTTCAATGGCCAAAACATATCCATGCTCATTCGCCATCATGGAGACATAATCAAGACGATCCATATAACCGATCGATTGGTTGTAAGGCTTGTATTCAGCCAACTTCTCCGTCCCTCGATGCAAAAGACCAATATGGGGATCGGAACGGACAATGGTCTCCCCATCTAGTTCTAAAACCAGACGCAACACCCCGTGAGCAGAAGGGTGTTGAGGACCGAAGTTAAGAGTGTAATTTCGAATTTCTGACATGTTCTTTTCCTAGTCCTTTGACACTTCAATGTCACGAATGACACGAGGGACATTTACACGGTTCTCAATAGTGACAGGCTCATAGACACAACGCTCTTTTTCAACATCATAGCGCATCTCAACATGGCCAGTAAGCGGAAAGTCTTTACGCAAGGGGTGTCCAACAAAACCATAATCAGTCAAGATTCGACGAAGGTCTGGATGCCCTTCAAACAAAATGCCAAACAGGTCAAACGCTTCTCGTTCAAACCAGTTGGCACAATTCCAAATATCAACAACAGATCTTACTTTAGGCATTGAAGTGTCTTCGGGATACACTTTCACTCTCAAGCGAAGATTACGCGCGATGGACAATAAGTGATAAACCACTGCAAACCGTCGTGGCATATTGAGCTGCTCATCCTGCTCTTCCACAGCAAAATCAAACACGCCTCGACTGAAGCCACTGTTTGCAGCTTTCTCTTTTTCCCAGTTGACTTCGCCATAACTCAGATAATCCACACCACAGACATCAATCAACTGATCAAATTGTGCTTCATCTCTTAATTTCAGGAAAGCATCATGCGCCTGACTAGGCCTCAGTTCTATGGTCAATTCATTCAATGCAATGACAGAATCCACTTGAGCATTGCCCAATAGACCATTTAACTCGTTTTGTAAATCCAATACTGATTGTTTCATTCTCGGTTTCTCTCAATATAGGCTCTTAACGAGCAATGGTGTTGGTTCGCTTAATTTTGTTCTGGAGCTGAATAATGCCATACAACAAAGCTTCCGCAGTCGGTGGACAGCCAGGCACATAAACATCAACCGGCACAATTCGATCACAACCCCGAACCACCGAATAGGAATAGTGATAATAGCCACCCCCATTTGCGCAAGAACCCATGGAAATTACCCAGCGAGGCTCTGCCATCTGGTCATAAACTTTTCTCAAGGCAGGTGCCATTTTATTGACTAGAGTCCCCGCAACCACCATCACATCCGATTGTCGTGGACTTGGACGGAAAATAATACCAAAACGGTCTAAGTCGTAACGAGATGCCCCTGCATGCATCATTTCAACCGCACAACACGCCAAGCCAAATGTCATTGGCCACAAGGAGCCTGTTCTCGCCCAGTTAATGAGCTTATCTGCTGAAGTGGTGACCACCCCTTCTTTCAAAACACCTTCTATTCCCATTCCAGTGCTCCTTTTCTCCACTCATAAATAAAGCCCACGACCAAAATCAGTAAGAAAACGCCCATTGCCAACAATCCAAAAGTTCCCAGTTCATCCAAAACAACCGCCCAAGGAAACAGGAAGGCAATCTCTAAATCAAAGATGATAAAAAGAATCGCAACAAGATAAAAGCGAACATCAAACTTCATCCGAGCATCTTCAAAAGCTTCGAAACCGCACTCATAAGGAGAAGTTTTTTCTGTATCAGGCTTGAAAGGTGCCAATAAAAAACCCGCAATAATCGGGCCGACACCAAAAAGAATCCCTAGGACAACAAAGACCACAATGGGCAAATAGTTTTCTAGCATGAGAAAGCCTCGTCTAGGTTAAAAAAATAGCCAACTTAATGGCTACATTATCAAAAATATGGTGCCGATGGCCGGAGTCGAACCGGCACGGCTTACGCCACTACCCCCTCAAGATAGCGTGTCTACCAATTCCACCACATCGGCATGTTTTAAACACTTACTTAGGCACAACAGGTGCGGTTGGCACCTCTGTCTTTTCTCCAGGCTGAGTCACGACCTTTTGAGTCACACTCTGATAGCCTTTTGCTTGCTGAGCACCTAAATAAGCTAAAGTTAAACTGGTTATAAAAAATAGGGTAGCAATCACAGCAGTTACTCTCAGTAAAAATCCACCTGAGCCACTGCTACCAAAAACAGATTGTGAACTGCCGCCACCAAAGTTCGCACCTGCATCTGCCCCTTTACCCTGTTGCATCAATACTAAAACAATCAGTACAAATGCCAAGACTAAATGAATAGCCAAAACGATTGAAAACATAAAATTCCTTTATCCCTGTGCTGCTTTACAAATAGCCATAAAATCATCTGCGACTAAAGAAGCACCGCCAATTAGTCCACCATCAATGTCCGGCTGACTGAAAAGCGCTTTTGCATTATTCGGTTTGACACTCCCACCATATTGAATAATTACTTTTTCAGCAACCTCTACATTGCTATCAGCTAGGCGTTGACGAATAAATGCATGAATCTCTTGTGCTTGTTCAGGAGAGGCTGTCTTCCCTGTTCCAATTGCCCAAACAGGCTCATAGGCAACAACAACTTGATCAAACTGTTCAATACCCACTTTGTCAACAACCGCATCTAACTGCTGACCAATCACCTGCTCAGCAAGCCCTGCTTCACGCTCTTCTAATAACTCACCTACACATAAAATGGGCTTTAAACCCGCTTTTAGTGCAACAGCCACTTTCTCTGCGATCATCTCATCAGTTTCACCAAACAGTGAACGACGCTCAGAGTGCCCTAAGATGACATAATCACAACCTAAATCATTCAACATGGTACTAGAGACTTCACCTGTAAAAGCACCCTGCTCTGGCTCAGTCGCCATATTTTGCGCACCCAAAGCAATAGATGATCCACCCAACTGCTTTGAAACATAATCCAAATAGATTGCTGGAGGACAGACTGCAACATCTACACCTTCAATGTCTGACGCCTGTTGATTTAGACCAGTCATTAAAGACAAGATACTGGCTTTATTGCCATGCATTTTCCAGTTTCCTGCCACAAATGGCTTTCTTACTCCGCTCATTCTGTCCTCTCCAATCAAAATTTATCTTATATTAGCTTTTTCTTTTTTAAATTACAATCTTGACAATTTTATTAAAATTCTGTTTCAACCACTTTTACCAATCGATCCACGCATCTTTGTACCAAAGTTGCATCTTCACCTTCCACCATCACCCTAATAATCGGTTCAGTCCCCGATGCACGAATCAAGGTTCTGCCTCGCGTTCCAAGCAGGGATTCAACAGCTTCAATTTCGGCCTTTAATACTTCCGACGCCTCAATCGACTTATCTCCGCTCACTTTTACATTTTGTAAAATCTGCGGATAAGGCTTATAAGCATCGACATAATTCTCCAAAACCGTGCCCGTCGTTTTCAACACAGACAAAACCTGCAATGCAGAAACAATACCATCTCCTGTTGTCTGCTTATCTAGACAGAGTATATGCCCAGAAGGCTCCGCTCCCAAAAGCCAACCTTCCTGATTCAATAATTCAAGTACATGACGATCTCCAACCTTGGCTCGTTTGAACGGTATCCCTTTTTCTTTCAAAAGATTTTCCAAACCCAGATTCGACATCACCGTGCCGACAATGCCCGAATATTTCGCAGCATAGTGATCCGCCATAACGAAAAGCATCAGATCTCCATCCACTGCTCTACCAAAACGATCCACCATCATCACACGATCTCCATCACCATCAAATGCAATGCCTAAATCCGCATTATGCTGAATCACTGTCTGCTTGAGCGCCGATAGATCTGTTGCACCGCACCCCTGATTGATATTCAAACCATCTGGCTGATTCCCGATTACCGTAACTTGAGCCCCCAGCTCCTCAAAGACATGCGGCGCAATATGATAGGTGGCCCCATTAGCACAATCCAAAACAATATGCATCCCATCAAGCTTTTCCGAGGCAAAATAGGTACTTTTACAAAACTCTATATACCGTCCAGCCGCATCATCAATTCTTCTCGCCTTACCCAACGCCTCAGATGCAACTGTCTGCATTTCAGAGTCGTAAGCTGCTTCAATCTCCAGCTCGACTAAATCATTAAGCTTCTGCCCCTTAGCACCAAAAAACTTAATGCCATTATCATAATGAGGATTATGAGAAGCACTAATAACGATCCCGGCATCGGCATGAAATGTTTGTGTCAGATAAGCCACCGCTGGGGTAGGCATCGGCCCTAAAAGAAAAACATCAATACCCGCAGAGATCAGTCCCGCTTCCAGAGCAGACTCAAACATATACCCAGAAATACGCGTATCCTTACCAATCAAAACCTTTGACTCGCCATGCGCTTTTAGAACCTTTCCAGTCGCCCAGCCCAGCTTCAAAACATTATCTGGTCGAATCACACCACTACCAACATGATCTCGAATGCCGTCTGTTCCAAAATATCTCTTAGTCATCTCTATCCAATGTGTTCTGTATCAATCTATACCAGACTTAAAGCTGTCTCAATGCCCTGCCTAGTTTCCAAAACATCATGCACTCTTAAAACTTTAGCACCTTTCAAGGTAGCCATCACCGCGGCTACCACGCTTCCTAAAACCCTTTTTTCAGGTGAAGCATCACTCGGTAACCGCATCAATTCTCCAATCATCCTCTTACGAGAAACCCCAACAAGAACCGGATATTCTAACATGACAAATTGATCAAGGGATTCAAACAACTCAATATTCTGCTCTAGCGTCTTTGCAAACCCAAAACCCGGATCCAAAAAAATTCGATTTTTTCCCAGTCCCGCCTCTTCACACGCCTGAGCACGCTGCTGAAGGAAAGTCAGCACCTCTTCCACCACATCCTCATACACCGCCTCTTGCTGCATGGTTTGGGGCGTGCCCTTTTTATGCATTAAACAAACGGGAACTTGATGTGCCGCAACCAACTCCAAGGTGCCTTCAGATTGTAATGCATTCACATCATTCACCAAATCCAC
>Ga0256829_1001412_pt1 | contig 19894 bp, 22 predicted proteins | sample 131447metaG_FD_185979 | JGI IMG/M metagenome (GOLD analysis project Ga0256829, IMG submission 185979) | Hydrothermal vent microbial communities from Lau Basin, Pacific Ocean - 131-447 | ecosystem: Environmental > Aquatic > Marine > Hydrothermal vents | place: Pacific Ocean: Lau Basin | collected...
CAAAGAGCAATTCTGTGTTTTCTGTGCCAATCTGTGAAATCTGTGGATTCCCTGCCAGGGCTGAGCAGTTACCGGAAAACACAGATTTTTTCTTTGCGTTCTTTGCCCTCTCTGCGCCTTCGCGTGACTTCCGCCGCCGATTCTCCCAGGGCTGAACAGTTACAAAATCCCAGGCGTGTCAGCGCTGCTTCCGGCAGGCCGCGGGGGCAACGCATGGGACGCGCACTTGCCACACGCCCGCGGGCGCGCTATAATCTTTCTCGCCCGCAAGGGCCGGTTGTGAGGATTCTGCTTCGGGACGAGGTGCATTATGCCGGTTTACACTTACCGCTGCGACGTTTGTGGTTTTACTTTTGATCAACGCCTGGGGTTCAACGACCCCCAGCCTGCCCGCTGCCCGGAATGCGGCGCAGAAGCATTACACCGCGTGTATAAGCCGGTGGGCATTGTTTTCAAAGGCTCGGGGTTTTACGCCACCGACCACCGCTCCCCCTCCGGCACCAAGAGCAACGGCAAATCTGCAGAAAGCCAGGCCCCCGCGGCAAACCAGGCCCAAGCCGAAGCCCCCGCTGCGGAAAGCAAACCCGCGGCGGCACAGCCCGCCCGGCCGAAAAAAACTGCCTCTGCGGCAGCCGAAACCGCCTGAGCGCAGCGTGGTATAATCTGCCGCATGGCTAAAAAACGACTTCCTCCCCCGAATACACAGCCGCTGGTGGTCAGCGCTTTTTACCTTCTGGTCGCGGTCGCCTTCGCCGCGGGGCTGTTCGCGGGTTTCCTGATTTGGGGGGCGGGGAATGCCGGCGCGCCGCAGCAGGCCGCGGCCGCCGGAGCACAAAGCCAGCCCCCCCAGCAAGCCGCCCGGGCCCAGGCCACCCAGGGGAAAACCCAACGCTACAACGTCTCTCCCGACGATGACCCGGTGCGCGGCCCTGCCACCGCGCCGGTCACCATCATTGAATTTTCCGACTATCAATGCCCCTATTGCCGCCGCTGGGCCGAGCAAGTGGAAGGCCAGATTTTCAAAACTTACGGCGACAAAGTGCGGCTGGTGTACCGCGACTTCCCGTTGACGAGCATTCACCCCGAAGCCTTTGCCGCCGCCGAAGCCGCCGACTGCGCCGGCGAGCAGGGCAAATACTGGGAATATCACGACGCCCTTTTCAAGCAATCGCAGGGGCTGGGGCAGCAAGCCTACCTTGCTTACGCCAAAGCCATTGGCCTCAATACCGACCAGTTCCAACAATGCCTCAAAGAACACCGCTACCAGGGTGAAGTCAAGGCCGATGCGCAATATGCAGCGCAGTTGGGCGTGCGCTCAACGCCCACTTTTTTCATCAACGGCATTCCGGTGGTGGGTGCGCAGCCGTTCAGCGTGTTCAAACAAATCATCGACAAGGAACTCGCCGGCGGGCAATAGAGCCGCCCGGCCGCCGAAAACAACCCTGCCCCGCAGCAAGCGGGGCGTTCGTTTTTCACCCCGCTGGGCTGCGGGGAAGGCAGATTTCCGCATACGCCGCCGTGAGCGCCACCCACTCGTCCAGTGAGAGGGTTTCGGCGCGGCGGCGGGGGTCCAGCCCGGCGGCTTCCAGCAAAGCCGCGGCCCGGGGGGGCTTCCAGCCCAGGCCCGCGGCGAGGGCGTTTCGCAGCGTCTTGCGGCGCTGGGCAAAGCCCGCTTTCGCCAGCCGGAAGAAGGCATCCATCTGCGCTTCGGGCAGGCGGAGCCGGGGGGCCACATCCAGCCGCACGACCGCGGAATCCACCTGCGGGCGGGGGTAAAATGCGCCGGCGGGCAGGCGCGCCGCCAGGCGGGCTTCCCCAAACACCTGCACGCTCAGCGCCAGCAGGCTCATGTGCGGCGGCTGCGCGGTGATGCGCCCGGCCACCTCTCGCTGTACGGTCAGCACCACCCGTTCAGGCCGCACCGCCGCGCCTAACAGGTGCCGGATGACCGCCGAGGTGATGTAGTAGGGGATGTTGGCCGCCACCTTGTAGGGCACGCCTCCCATCAGCGCGGCGATATCCTGTTTCAGGATGTCGCCAAACACCAAACGCACCTGAGGGAAAGGCCGCAACACGGCTTCCAGGGCAGGCCGCAGGCGCTCGTCCAGTTCCACCGCCACCACCCGCTGCGCCCGCGCCGCCAGCAGTACCGTCAGGCTGCCCACCCCGGGGCCGATTTCCAGCACCGCATCGTCGGGGGCAAGGTCGGCGGCTTCCACCACCCGCGCCAGACCGCCCGGGCTGACCAGAAAGTTCTGCCCCAGGCGCCGGTCAGGCCGCAGGCCGTATTGCCGCAGCAATTGGGGCACGTTCAGGGAAGGATCCACGGAATCTGATTGGGCGGGGGCGGCGGGGCCACGAAGCAAAGCGTTGTCCATTGATGCCACGACTGGTAATCGCTGTCGGTGTAGCCCAGGTCAATCCAATAGCGGCCGGGAATGCCGCCGCCGATGTCGGCAATGGTGCCAAAGCCATAGCCGGGCACGTAGACTTTTTGCCCCGCCATGTAGCCGTACCACGAGCGTTTGACCGCCACGATGCCTTTGCGCAGCGTCGCCCCGCTGAAGGTTTTGTCGGAACAGCGGTCCACCCCCAGGCGGCAGGGCGAGTAAGAGGTGGCGTACACCCGCAGCACCCGCCAGCAAGTGACCGGGCCATCGGGGGTTTGAAGCGTTTGCAGGGTGATTTTGGTACCATAGCCCACGATGCGCGGCCTGGGCGGGCGGGCCAGCCAGGTGTCTTCCACCACCCGCCCCACTTCCTTGCCATCCTCGTAACGCACCCGCACGCGCTGCACCTGCAGGCCGTAACTGCCCTGCTGCACCACCTTGATGGTATCCAGCGGCAGGTCGGCGCGCGCCTCGGTTTTGGAAGTAAACGCCACAGGCAACTGGCGCAGCATGATCTTTTCCCAAACGCGATGCAGCGCCAGCCGCGCCGTTTTCGGGGAAAGCGCCTTGTCGTCGGCGGGGGTGGTGGTTTCGAGGCCCTGGGGGGCAAGGTTCGCCGCGGCCAGCGCCGCGCCCACCGTCTTGGCCGCCGTGGTCAGCGGGAGGGTATGCTGCCCCACCTGCACGGTGAACCGCCGCGCCCGCCGGAGCGAAACTTTGGCCGCCGCAGCAGGCGGCAGCCAGGGGGAAAGCGTCAGGCGGTCAGCCGCGTGCAGGGTAATGCCCGCGCGCCAGAGCGCCTCGCCCAACGACGGGGCCGTAGTGTTCAGCACCAACGGCGCGCCGTCCACGGTAACATCCACTTCCACGGGCGGCTGCACCTGCACCACCGCCCAGCCCGCCGCGGGCAGCGGCCGGTGGGGCTTCCAGGGCCGGCCGTTCACCGTCAGCACCGCCCCTTCGGGCAGCGGCAGGTGAGCAGCTTCCAGGGCTTCGGCGGGCGTGGCGGCGTGCGCCACCCAGCGCACGCGCTCGGGCGTGACCACCCACGCGCCGGCGGGCGGGCTGCCCTCCGCGCGCGCCCACACGGGGAAGCCCAGCAACAGGGCAACCCCGAGCAGCCATCCCGCCAACCGCCACCACCGGGACATGGCCAGAATTACTTGATCAGGGTAATCACAAAGGAGAGGATAATCAGGCCGCCAATCAGGGCCATCACCACCTGCTGGCGGCGCATGGCACGCTGTTGTGCGCGGCTCATTTGGGGTTTCTTGCTTTTCTTGCGCTTCGCCATCACACACCTCCGGGGCGGTATTTTACCACGTCACCCCTCCCCCAACGCCTGCTCCAGTTCGTCCAGCGCCACCGGCTTGGTGAGGTAGCCGTTGGCCCCCAGCGCCAGCAGCCGCTCGCGCTCGGTTTCGGCAAATTCAGAAGTCAGCATAAACACGCGCACCGCATCCCAGCGGCGGCGGCTGCGCACGAATTTCAGGAATTCATCACCGGGCACCACGGGCATGTTCAGGTCAAGCAAAATCACGGCGGGCGGCGGCCCCTGCAGCAAGGCGCGCCCGGCAGCCTGGCCGGAAAGAAAAATGCGGTGCTCCCACCCTAACAACTTCAACATCAGGCCAATGGCTTCGGCCATTTCGCGATCGTCGTCCACAATCCAGGCGGTTTGGGTCATGCGGCTTGTCTCCTAAAATCGCAATTCGCCATTCGTAATTCGCGGATCGCTACTTCTCTTCGCCCAGGGCGTCCTTGATGACCTCTGCCAGCCCGCGGCTGATGCCCGGCACCGCGGCGATGGCTTCCACCGGTGCGGCGCGGATGGCCGCCACCGAGCCGAAATGCTGCAGCAGCGCCTGCCGCCGCTTCGGCCCCACGCCGGGAATGCGTTCCAAGGCGGAAGCCAGCCCCTCGCGCACCCGCCGCCCGCGGTTGGCGGTGATGGCGAAGCGGTGGGCTTCATCGCGCACCCGCTGCAGCAGGAACAGCCCCGGATGGTTGCGAGGCAGGCGCAGGGGTTCGGCGCGGCCGGGGAGGTAGATTTTTTCCTCGCGCTTGGCCAGGCCAATGGCGAAAATGCGCTCTTCCAGCCCAAACTGGGAAAGCACCTTCAGCGCCCGCGCCAGTTGCCCTTTGCCGCCGTCAATCAGCATCAGGTCGGGCAGGCGGGCAAAGGAAGGGTCGGGGCGCTTGCGGGGGGCATTTTCCGCGGCGAGGGCGCGGGCGGCTTCCCAGCGGCGGAAGCGGCGGGTGAGCACTTCTTCCATGCTGCCGAAGTCGTCGCCCGCCGCGGTGCGGATGTTGAAGCGGCGGTAATGCCCCTTGCGCGGCTGCCCCTGCACGAACACCACCATGCTGCCCACCGCCGCCGTGCCGTGGAGGTGCGAAATGTCATAGCCTTCAATGCGGTTGGGCGGGGAAGCCAGCCCGAGGGCTTCCTGCAAGGCAGCGAGAGCTTCGGTGACTTTCTCGGCCTCGGCTTCCTTGCGGGCCTGCAGCGCCCGCAGGGTTTCGGCGGCGTTCTGGGCGGCAAGTTCCAGCAGGGCTTCCTGCTCCGCGTCGGCGGGCAGGCTGATTTCCACCGTGGCGCGGCGGGTGCTGCTCAGCCATTCCCGGATGAGTTGGGCTTCTTCCACCTCGCGGGGCAGCAGCACCCTGGGCGGCACGTGGCTGCTCTGCCCGTAAAACTGCTTCAGGAAAGCAGCCAGCACCTGCGGGTCGGGGGCGCCTTCCGCGTTTTCCAGCAGGAAGTATTCCCGCCCGATGAGTTTGCCGTTGCGGATGAAAAACACCTCCACGCAGGCGTTGCGCTCGTCGCGGGCCAGGGCCAGGACGTCCGAATCCAGCCCGCTTTGGGAAACCACCCGCTGGCGTTCCACCAGTTGGTGAATGGCCTGAATCTGGTCGCGCAGGCGGGCGGCTTTTTCGTAAGCCAGTTGCTCGGCGGCGGCGCGCATTTCGGCTTCCAGGCGGCGGATGACCGGCTCGGTGCGGCCTTCCAGGAAATCGCACAGGTCGGCAATCATTCGGCGGTATTCTTCCTGGGAAACCGCGCCAATGCAGGGCGCGGCGCACAGCCCCAGGTCGGCGTAAAGGCACGCCCGCGGGTCGCGGCCGGTCATCGGGCGGTTGCAGGTCAAAAAGGGGAAAATCTTGCGCAGCACATCCAGCGTTTGATGCACCGCCCACATGCTGGTGTAGGGGCCGAAATAGCGGGCGCCATCCTGCACCACCCGGCGGGTGATGGTGACTTTGGGGTAGGGGTCCTGCCAGTGGACTTTGATGTAGGGGTAGCGTTTGTCGTCTTTCAGGCGGACGTTGTAACGCGGGCGGTGCTTTTTGATGAGGTTCATCTCTAATATGAGCGCCTCAAGTTCGCTGCCCACGGTAATCCATTCAATTTCGGCAATCTGGGAGACCAGTTTGCGGGTTTTGGGGTGTTTCTGGGCGCTTTTGTGGAAGTAGGAACGCACCCGCCGCCGCAGGTTGACTGCTTTGCCGACGTAGATGACCTCGCCGCTGCGGTCTTTCATCAGGTAGCAGCCGGGCTTTTCGGGGAGAGTGTCCAGCGTGGCGCGCAGGTGTTCGGGGATGGGCATGGGGGAAAGTCGGGGAGTCAGATAGTCAGGTGGTCGCTTAGTCGCTTGGTCTTCATCCGCAATTCCTTCATTCGCCATTCGCAATTCGCCATTCGCAATTCCTTCATTCGCAATTTTCTACACAGCGAGCAACCTCTGCCGCGGCGACGGGGCCAGGGCGCAGCACCCGCGGCGGCGTCGTGGTGCAATCCACCACGGTGGAAGGCTGGCCGCCTGGCGCGGGCCCGGCATCCAGAATCAACGCCACAGCATTTCCCAGTTGGGCTGCGGCTTCGGCGGCGGTGCGGGCCGGCGGCCGGCCCGACAGGTTGGCCGAGGTAACGGCCAGCGGGCCGGTGAGGCGCAGCAGCGCCAGCGCCGCCGGATGGTCGGGCATCCGCACGCCCACGGTCTGGGAGGGCGAAAGGCGCTCCGGCAGGTCGGGGTGCTTCGGCACCACGAGGGTCAACGCGCCGGGCCAGAAACGCGCCGCCAGGCAGCGGGCGCAGGGGGGCAGGTCAGAAGCCACACGGGCGAGGTGCGCTTTTTCGCCCACCAGCACCGGCATGGCCTTTTCCTGGGGGCGGCCTTTGGCGGCATACAGCCGCGCTAAAGCGGCTTCGCTCCACGGCCAGGCCGCCACACCGTACACGGTATCGGTGGGCAGCACGATCAATTCGCCGCGGCGCAGGGCTTCGGCGGCGCGGGAGAGGGCTTCATGGTCGGAGACAGGGAGGACAAGGGGCATGAGGGAGGGAAGCAGGAATGGCGAATGTATCTGTTCAGCCTCGTAAGAAAAAAACACAGATTACGCAGAAAACCTCCACCGATTTCACAGATTTGCACAGATATGCTCTTTGCGTCCTTTGCCTTCTTGGCGCCTTCGCGTTATTTTTTGCGTTCTGTGTGCTCATTGCAGATAGGCTGAACAGATACTGGCAAATAAGGCATTGCGCATCAGGCACCAGGAATTGCGATGGCCAGCACGCGATCGCGCCCGGCGAGGTCGGGCAGGACGCGCACCTCGGCTTTGGGGAAGGCCGCGAGGGCCGCGACGCGGGCGGCTTCCCCCTGGTCGGCGGCGATTTCCAGCAGCAGCAGGCCGCCCGGCGCAAGGCGGCTGCGGGCCTGGGCCAACAGGCGGCGGATGAGCGCCAGGCCGTCCGGGCCGCCGTCCAGGGCTTCCCGCGGCTCGTGGCGCGCCACCGGCAGGCTCGCCAGCGCCGCCGTGGGGATGTAAGGCAGGTTGGCGGCGATGAGGTCGTAAGAGCCGGGCGCCGCCGCGAGCAGGTCGGTTTGCAGCCAGGCGATGCGGTCGGCCACGCCGTGGCGGACGGCGTTCAGCCGGGCCAGGCCGAGCGCGGCGGCGCTGCGGTCGGTGGCCGTTGCCCGCAGGTCGGGGATTTCGGCAGCCAGCGTCACGGCAATGATGCCGCTGCCGGTGCCCACATCGGCGGCGCGCCGGCGGCCGGGATGGCCGCGCAGCCATTGGAGCGCGTGCTCAACCAGCGTTTCGGTTTCCGGCCGCGGGATGAGCACCGCCGGGGTGAGGGCAAACTCCCGCCCGTAAAAGTGCCAGCGCCCGAGCACATAGGGCAGCGGGATGCCCTGCGCCAGGCGGGTACAGGCGCGGTTCAGCCGCCGGTGCTGGCAGGGCGTGAGGCGCGCTTCGGGGTGCGCCAGCACCCAGGCACGCGGGCGGCGGGTGATGGCTGCGAGCAGCGTCTGGGCGTCCAGCGCGGCGGTTTCACTGTGGGGCGCCAGGGCTTCGCGGGCCTGGGTCAGGGCATGGCCGACCGTCAGCATGAGAGGCCAATTCAAAGAGCGTATTCACCCAGGGGAAAAGAACCACCGATTACACAGATTACACAGATTGCGCAGAGATGTTGTAACTGTTCAGTCAATGTAGGGAACGCAAAGAAACGCAAAGAAGGCAAAGGACGCAAAGAGCAGTTCTGTGCAAATCTGTGCAATCGGTGGATATTTTTCTGCGCAATCTGCGGTTTTCCTTACCAGGACTGAACAAACACGCAATTCATCTCCAGGTAAGCACCGGGCCGCCAGGCAACCAGGCAACCAACTCGTGAAGCCACGAATGCCTACGCGGCTTCCAGCGCGGCCAGGCGCTCGGCTTCCTCCCGCGTGGCGAGTTCGTCAATGAACTCGTCCAGTTCGCCATCCAGCACCGCGGGCAGGTTGTAAACCGATTTGTTGATGCGGTGGTCGGTGACGCGGGATTGGGGGAAGTTGTAGGTGCGGATTTTCTCCGAGCGCTCGCCAGTGCCCACCTGGGAGCGGCGGGCGGCTTCCTGCTCGGCGCGGCGGCGGGCTTCTTCCATTTCGTACAGCCGGGCCTTGAGAATGCTCATCGCCCGCAGTTTGTTCTGCAACTGGGAACGCTCGTCCTGGCAGGCCACCACGATGCCGGTGGGCAGGTGGGTGATGCGTACCGCGGTGGCGTTCTTCTGCACGTTCTGGCCGCCCGCCCCGGCCGATTTGTAAACATCAATTTTGATGTCTTTGTCGGGGATGTCAATCTCCACGTCGTCCACCTCGGCCAGCACGGCCACGGTGGCGGTGGAAGTGTGAATGCGCCCCTGCGATTCAGTGGTCGGCACCCGCTGGACACGGTGCACGCCTGCTTCGTACTTCAGGCGGGAATACGCGCCCCGGCCTTTGATGAGGAAGGTGATTTCCTTGAAACCGCCCAGGCCGGTTTCGTTGGCCGACATGACCTCCACTTTCCACCCTTTGCGCTCGGCGTAGCGGGTGTACATGCGGAAAAGGTCGGCGGCAAAAAGTGCGGCCTCTTCGCCGCCCGTGCCGGCGCGGATTTCAATAATGACGTTGCGGTCGTCGCGCGGGTCTTTGGGCAGCAGCAATCGCTTGATTTCGGCTTCCAGTTGCGCCTTGCGCGGCTCCAGGTCGTCCAGTTCGGCCTTGGCGAGTTCTCTGAGCTCGGGGTCTCCGCTTTCGTCCAGCATCTGGCGGGCTTCTTCCAGCTGCGCCAGCACGCGGCGATACTCACCGGCTTTCTGCACCAGGGGCTCCAGGTCGGCGCGCTCTTTCGCCAGGCGGGCGGCACGGCGGTAATCGTCGCCTACCTCGGTCAGTTCGCGTTCAATTTCGGCAAAGCGGTTCTCAATTCCGGCGAGTTTGTCCAGCATACGCGGGTTCTCCTCAACGCAGGGATGCGCGTTGATTATACCAGCGCGGCGGCTTCACAAGCTGAGCGGCTCGGCGCCGCGGCCGATGTTGGCCAAAAACTCGTGCCGGGTGCCCAAATTGGTGCGGAAACTGCCCAGCATGGTGGACGTCACCATCCGGGCGTCGTGTTTTTTCACGCCGCGGATCATGGCGCACATGTGGAAGGCTTCCATCACCACGGCCACGCCCTGGGGGTGCAGCAGTTCGTTCAGGAAATCGGCCACCTGGCGGGTAAGGCGTTCCTGCACCTGCAGGCGGCGGGCGAACATATCCACAATGCGGGGAATTTTGGAAAGCCCCAGCACCCGCCCGTTAGGAATGTAGGCCACGTGGGCACGGCCGATGAAGGGCAGCATGTGGTGCTCACAGAGGGAGTAAAACTCAATATCGCGCACGATGACCATTTCATCGTAGTTGACCTCAAAGAGGGCATCGTTGACCAGCGCGACAGGGTCGGTGCGGTAGCCGGCCAGCAGTTCGCCGTACATGCGGGCCACGCGGTCGGAGGTGCGCAGCAGGCCATCGCGCTGGGGGTCTTCGCCCACCGCGGCCAGAATGTCGGTCACGGCGCGGCGAACGCGGGCTTCATCTATCTCGCCGGAAAGCAATGCGGCGGCTTTGTAAAGGGAAGCATCGGAAGTGTTCATCATCTAACCTCTCCAACAGGTCTGACCCAACAGGGATGTGGTGCTGCCGGTCGGCAGCAAACTGCTGCCTATTCTACCATTTTTTTGTGATTGTTATGATAAAATTGGCAGGATTGCCCTGGCAGTCCATCACAACCATTCCCTCGGAGGTTTTTTGTGCTTCCAAGTTACCTTCTTGCCTTACGTGAAGGATTAGAAGCCGCGCTGATCATCGGCGTGGTACTCGGTGCGCTGCGGAAGACCGGCCGCAGCGCGCTGGCCATGCCGGTCTTGTGGGGAATCGGAGTGGCCGCGGCTCTGAGCACAGCCGCGGCCATTCTGCTCACCCGCTGGGGCCTGGAAATGGAAGGGAAAGCAGGCCTGGCGTTTGAAGGTGCGACCATGCTCATCGCCGCGGGCATCCTGACATGGGTGCTGTTCTGGATGAAAAGCCACGCTTCCACCCTGCAACGCACCGTCGCCAGCCGCGTGGCAGCGGCAGCCGGGCGGGGCAACGCCGGGGCGCTTTTTGGGCTGGCTTTTTTTGCCGTGCTGCGGGAAGGCCTGGAACTGGCGCTTTTCCTCACCGCCGCGGCCTTCACCTCTACGGCAGCCCAAACGGCTTCCGGCGCGCTGCTGGGACTGGCCACCGCCGTTGTGCTGGGATGGGCCCTGTTTGCCGCAACCGTGCGGATGGACATTCGGCGCTTCTTCCAGGTGACGACCGCGCTGCTCTTCCTCTTCGCCGCCGGGCTGGTCGCCAATGGCGTGCACGAATGGAACGAAATCGGCTGGATTCCCGTATGGGTAGAGCATCTTTGGAACACCGGCGCGGTGCTGAGCGAAGCCTCGCCCCTCGGCAGCGTGCTGAAGGCCTTGTTCGGCTACCGCGCCGCGCCCTCTTTGAGCGTGGTGCTGGCCTACGGAGGGTATGCAGGCCTCGTCGCGGCCGGGCTGTGGCTCACCCGCCGGCCGCCCGAGCGCTCCAACACCGCCTGAGCCTGCCGCAGGCGGTATAATGCAGCCATGCACATTCTGGTTACAGGCAGCACGAGCTTTGTGGGGCAGGCCGTCATCCGCCAGCTGGCACAGGCGGGGCACCGCCTGCGGGCGCTCATCCCGCCCGGGCCGGAAGGCCCCGCCCTGCCGCCCGGCATCGCGGTAGAAGCCGTGCTCACTGCGCCCGCCGATGTACGCGGCGTGCGCGCCGCTTTGGTGGGCGTGGACGCAGTCGTTTCCGTCGCCGGAGCAGGCAAGGCCGTCCCCGACGATGACCCCTTCCGGCTGGTGCGCCACATCCAGGCATTGGCCGAAGCCGCCGCCGACGCCCGGACGCCATACATCCTTCATCTCAGCACCTTAGGCGCCGAACCGTCCTCCGCCTTCCCGTGGTTCAAAGCCCACGGCCTGGCCGAACTGGCCCTGCAGCGCAGCGGCGTGCCTTTCACCGTTTTCCGCATCGGCCTGCCCTTTGGCCGCGGCGATCCTTTCACCACCACGCTGGCCCTGCTGCTCCACGCAACGCCGGTTTTCCCGCTGCCTGCGGGCGGCAAAACGCTGCTGCACCCCCTGTGGGTGGAAGACCTGGCCGCCACCATCGCCCTGACCGTGGAAAGCCGCCCGCCGCGGGGCGAAACCCTCGCCCTCGGCGGCCCCGAGCACCTCAGCCTGCGGGAAACCGCCGAGATTTTAGCCCACACCTTAGGGCTGCGCCGCCGCTTCGTGGGGGCTTCCCCGGCCTATTTGCGCCATCTCATCACCTGGCTGCGCTACTTTTTCCCCCGCCTGCCCGTTTCCCTTTTCTGGATGGACTACTTCGCCGCCGACCGCATCGCCCCGCCCGACGCCCTGCCCCGCACCTTCGGCCTGCTGCCCGAGCGCTTCGCCTACCGCCTGCAGCACCTGCAAGGCGTGCCGTGGCGCAGGCGCCTGCTGCGCACCCTGTTCGCGAGGTAAGCCATGCACCTCCGCGGGCATACCTTTGAAATCCGCTTTCTGGAAACCCCCGCCGAAATGGACGCGGTGGAAGCCATCCAGCGCGCCGTGTGGCCCGGCTCGGAAACCGACATCGTGCCTTCCCACCTGCTGCTGACCATTGCCCACAACGGCGGTGCGGCGCTCGGCGCGTACCACCTGGAAAGCGGGCGCATGGCGGGCTTCGTGTACGGCTTCCCCTGCATGGCCCGCACGGCCGACGGCTGGCAGTTCAAGCACTGCTCGCACCAGCTGGGCGTGCACCCCGATTTCCGCAACCTGGGGCTGAGTTTTCACCTCAAACGGGCGCAATGGCAGTGGGTGCGGCATCAGGGGCTGCCGCTGATTACCTGGACTTACGACCCGCTGCTCAGCCGAAACGCGCACCTCAACATCCGCAAACTGGGGGCGGTGTGCCGCACCTACCTGCGGGAAGTGTACGGCCAGATGCGCGATGGCCTGAACGCCGGTCTGCCTTCCGACCGCTTCCAGGTGGAACTGTGGGTCGAAGCGCCGCGGGTGCTGCGGCGGCTGGAAACCGAGCCGCCCCGCGCCCTGGACCTGGCGCACTACCTGAGCGCCGGGGCGCGCATTTTCAACCCCTCGGCGCGCGGCGAAGGGGCGTTCCCCGTGCCCATGCCCCCGCCCGCGCCGCCTGCAGGCGACCTGCTGCTGGTGGAAATTCCGCCCGACTTCCAGGCACTGCGCGCTGCCGACCACGGCCTGGCCCTCCGCTGGCGGCTGCACACCCGCAGCATTTTTGAAGACCTTTTCGCCCGCGGCTACCTCGTCACCGACCACATCTACCTGCCGCACCCATTCGCGCGCAGTTTTTACGTTTTTACCCGCGGCGAGGCCACATTGGGGGTATAATTGCGCCCGCGTCGGGGCACCCCCCGCGCCATTCCACAACCAGGCACGCCCACCACCTGCCATGCACATCGGCTTTGTCGCCACCCGCTTTGCGGGCACCGATGGCGTTTCGCTGGAAACCACCAAATGGCGCGCCATCCTGGAGCGTTTGGGGCACACGGCTTACTTTTGCGCCGGAGAACTGGATGAAGACCACCTCCCCGGCATGCGCGTGCCCGAGATGCACTTCCAGCACCAGGAAATCCGCGCCCTGCACGACCAGGCATTCAGCCGCGCCCCCCTGCCCGCCGATTTCTACGCCCGCCTGGAAGCCGCCGCCGAGACCATCCTCGCCGCGCTGCACCGCTTCGTCGCCACCTTCCGCATTGATCTGCTCATCACCGAGAACGCCCTCACCATTCCCATGAACCTGCCGCTGGGGGTGGCGCTGCGGCGGCTGATTGCCGAAACCCATCTGCCCACCTGGGCGCACCACCACGATTTCTACTGGGAGCGGGAGCGCTTCCTGGGCAGCCCGGCGGCGGATGTCCTTGAAGAGGCCTTCCCCCCGGCATTGCCGGAAGTGCGGCACATTGTCATCAACCGCCCGGCCCAGCGCGACCTGCAGGCCCGCCGGGGGCTGGAAAGCACGGTCATCCCCAACGTGTTTGATTTCAACCACGCCGCCGTCGGCATCACCGCGGCCAACCGCGACCTGCGCGCCCGCCTCGGCCTGAGCGACGACCACCTGCTCATCCTGCAGCCCACCCGGGTGGTGCCGCGCAAGGGCATTGAGCACGCCATCGCCCTGGTGCGGGAACTGCGCCGCCGCAGGCGTCAACTGCTGAGCAAAGAGCCGGTGTTGGTGGTCAGCCACCACGCGGGCGACGAAGGGATGGCCTACCTGGAGCAGCTGCAAACCCTGGCGCGGCGCTGGCGGGTGCCCTTCTATTACACCCCTCACCACTTTTACGCCCGCCCCCCCCGCGGCAACGGCGCCCCGGCCTACAGCCTGTGGGATGCTTACGTCCACGCCGACTTTGTAACCTACCCCAGCCTTTACGAGGGCTTCGGCAACGCCCTGCTGGAAGCCATCTACTTCCGCCTGCCGATGCTGGTCAACCGTTACAGCGTGTACGTGGAAGACATCGCCCCGCTGGGCTTTGATCTGGTAGAAATTGACGGTGAAGTCGGCGCCGAGGCCGTAGAAGCGGTGGTGGAAGTGTTGCGCGACCCGGTGCGCCGCCGCCGGATGGTGGAACACAACTACCAGCTGGCGCGCGAGCACTTTTCTTACGAAGCCGTGCTGCCGATCTTCGAGCGGATGCTGACCACGCCCTGTGCCACACCGGTAGCGTGAAACGGACAGGGGTCCGCGTTCCCCCAAAACCTTCAGCGGGGCGCACACGCGTGTGCCCCGCTGTTTTTTTTTGCCACCGCAGCGGGCTGTTTGGGGAAGCCGCGACGGCGTTGGCCCCGCCAGGGCCCCCAGGTTTGGCGGTTTTTTGAGTGACTATACGAAAAGCGTCAGCGGCGGCACGGCCGTCAGGTGCCCCCAGCGGGTGGTTGCCAGGAAATAGCACGCCAGCAAGATGAAGAGCACCAGCAAAACCACGCCGCAGCCCACGCCGCTGCACGAACAGCCCTTCCCAAAGCCGAACCGCTCTTCCAGAAACTCAAACAGCCAGGTGAGCAGCACCAAACGCAACAGGCCGCCCAAGCAGCCGGGACGATGGTCGTTCATGGCCTCACCTCCTGGGGGGTAGGCGTCGCCGCGGGTGCGGGCGTCATGCTGGGCAGCGGCAGCAGGTAAGGCGCATTGTTGGGCACCAGCATCACCTGCACGCCCGGCGCAAGTTTTTCAATGTACTGATAGGTCAGCAGATCGGGGTGGTCTTTCAACACCTTGGCGATCATTTCCAGCGCCTGGGCTTCAGCCTGCGCCTGAACGATGCGGGCCTGGGCATCCCCTTTGGCCTTGATAACCGCCGCGTCGGCCTGGCCCTGCGCCACCTGGCGGGCCTGTTCGGCTTCCTGCTTTTTCTGTTCCACCACAAACTTGGCCTGCAAAGCCTTCTGCTCGGCAATCTGCTTCTGTTCAATGGCCTGGGCGTATTCATCGGTGAAGGCAATGTTCCGCAGCACAAAGTCTTCCAGAATCAGGCCGTTATCTTTCAGCCGCCGGGCAAGATTGTTCGTAATCATCTGCTCCAGTTCAAACCGCTTGGTGCTGATGACTTCCTCAATGCGAAACTGGGACACCGCATCGCGGATCACGCCGCGCACCAGGGGGCGCACCAGTTCGTGGGCATAGCGGTTTTGCCAGGCAATATGCACTTCAACTACTTTGGCCGGGTCGATGGAAAAAATGACCGACGAATCCATGTAAACCAGTTGGCCGTCGGCCGTGCGTGCCTTGATGGAATCATCGCCTTCCACTGCGCCTTCGGCAGGGGTGGACGACATCGTGTAGGTTTGCTTGGAAATCGGGTAGTACACGACGTATTCCACATAGGGCACAACCCAGTGCAGGCCGGGGGTAAGGGCCTGCGAGCGGTAGCCTGTGGGGGAAAGCGCCGAAATGACCACGCCGCGCTCTTCCGGCGGCACGAACACCAGCCCCGCCCCCACACTCGTAACCAGCACGGCAGCAGCAGCCAAAGCCAGCAGCGCGCGCACATACGCCCTGACCGGCTGGCGGCGGGTGGCGCGCACCACCAGCACGCCCAGCACCCCCAATGCGCCCAGCCACAGCAGGCCGCTTAAACCGCGCACCACACTCACAAGGTCCACTTTTTCCTCCTCTCTATGCAGCAAACACGGGGTGGCGGGGTCATTCTATCACAAAGGGAACGCCACCGCGTCATCACAAAAAATAAAAGGCCCCGCATCCGGCGGGGCCTGTCCACGGCAACCGCAGAAGTTCAGAGGCTCTGGGCCATTTTCGCGGCCAGGTCGGCCACCCGGCAAGAGTAGCCCCATTCGTTGTCGTACCACGAAAGCACCTTGACCAGATTGCCCTGAACCACCGTGGTGTTCTGCGCGTCCACGATGGAAGAGCGGGGGTCGCCTTTGTAATCCGAGGAAACCAGCGGCTCGGTGGAAAAGCCGAGGATGCCCTGCATGGCGCCTTCCGCTGCCGCGCGGAGCGCCGCGTTGACTTCCTCCACCGTGGTGTCCTTTTCCACCACCGTGACGAAATCAATCACCGACACCGTGGAAGTCGGCACCCGGATGGACATGGCATCAAATTTGCCCCGCAGTTCGGGAATGACTTTGCCCAGCGCTTTAGCCGCGCCCGTGGTAGTGGGAATGATATTGATGCCCGCGGCGCGCGCCCGCCGGAAATCTTTGGGGTGGGCCAGGTCCAAAATGCGCTGGTCGTTGGTATAGGAATGCACCGTGGTCATGTAGCCCTTGACGATGCCAAAAGTGTCGTTGATGACTTTGGCCACAGGGGCAAAGCAGTTGGTGGTGCAGGAAGCATTGGAAACCACATCGTGTTTGGCCGGGTCGTAAAGGTGATCGTTCACGCCAAGCACGATGGTGAGGTCTTCGTTCTTTGCCGGTGCGGAGATGATGACCTTCTTCGCTCCGCCGTGCTCAATGTGGGAACGCGCGCCAGGGTCGGTGGCGGCGTCGCGGAACACGCCGGTGGATTCCACCACGATATCCACGCCGAGGTCTTTCCACGGCAGTTTGCGCGGGTCGCGTTCGGCGAACACTTTGACATGCCGGCCATCAATGACCAGGTCGCCGCCGGCGACTTCCACCGTGCCCTCGTAGTGACCATAGTTGGAGTCGTGGGCGAAGAGGTAAGCGTTCATCTCCGGCGGGAAAAGGTCATTGATGGCAACGACTTCCAGGGCGTCGCCGTGGCGTTCCATGATGGCTTTCAAAACCTGGCGCCCGATGCGCCCAAAGCCGTTAATGCCGATGCGTACGGTCATAACCAACCTCCAAGGGGAAAGTCAAAGACGGTTTGGCCTGTTAATCATACCACAGGGCAACAAAAAGCCCCGCCAACGCGGGGCTGTGTGGCGAGGGAGGGATTTGAACCCACAACCAAGGGCTTATGAGTCCCCTGCTCTACCATTGAGCTACCTCGCCGTGCGTGCCAAAGTATACGCGGAGGGGGAAAGTTTGTCAATGTTTCCGCCAGGGGGCGAAACCCCACGGCGCGCCGCACCTTCCCGCCCCACGGCTGCACCCACCCGCGCCACCGCTTCCACCAGACCGGCGAGGTCTTCCACCCGCAGCGACTGGGGGCCGTCGGAAAGGGCTTCCGGGGGGTTGGGGTGCACTTCCACCAGCAGGCCATCGGCTCCGGCAGCCACGGCCGCCAGCGCCGCGGGCAGCACCAGGTCGGCGCGGCCGGTGGCGTGGCTGGGATCGCCAATGACCGGCCAGGGCGCTTCCTGTTTCACCAGGGCAATGGCATTGGCGTCCAGGGTGTTGCGGGTGGCGGTCTCAAAAGTGCGAATGCCGCGCTCGCACAGCATGATGCGCTCGTTGCCGCGGCGGGCAATGTGCTCCGCGGCCAGCAGCCATTCCCGCACGGTGCTCATGAAGCCGCGCTTGAGCAGCACCGGCTTGTCGGTTTCGCCTGCCGCCCACAACAGCGGGTAGTGCTGCATGTTGCGGCTGCCGATCTGGATGATGTCGGCATATTCCGCCACCAGCGGCACATGCTCCACCCCCAGGGCTTCGGTAATCACCAGCAGGCCGAATTCATCGGCCACGGCGCGCAGAATCTGCAGCCCTTCCACCCCCAGCCCCTGGAAACTGTCGGGTGAGGTGCGGGGTTTGAACGCCCCGCCGCGCAGCACCCGCAACCCCAGGCGCGCCATCTCCGCGGCCACGGCGCGGGTCTGGGCGTAACTTTCCACCGCGCACGGCCCGGCCATCACCACCACCGGGCGGGATGCCCCCACCACCACATCAGAAGCCAGCCACAAAGGGGAAGCCATCGGAAACACCTCAGAAAGCGGGTTGTGCCACGGGGGAAGCCAGCGCCGCAGCCAGCGCGCGGCGCATGGTTTCCAGTTTGAGGGCGGTTTCCTGCCATTCGCGGGCGGGGTCGGAACCGGCCACGATGCCTGCCCCGGCGTAGAGCACCGCCGTATTGCCGAGGAGCAGCGCCGAGCGGATGGCCACGGCCAGTTCGCCGCTGCCGTCGGGAAAGACCAGCCCCACCGGCGCGGCATACCAGCCGCGGGGGTAGGGTTCGTGGGCGGCGATGAAATCCAGCGCCGCGGCGCGCGGCACACCGCCCAGAGCCGGGGTGGGGTGCAGCGCCGCGGCCACATCCAAAAGCCCGATACCCGGGCGCAACGGCCCGCGAATCGGCGTTTCCAGGTGCTGGATGTGCGGCAGGCGGCGCAGGCGGGGGGCCGGCGGCGCGGCCAGCCCGCGGGTGAGCGGCGTCAGCGCGCGGCGGATGGCCGCCACCACGGCAGCGTGTTCGCGCCGGTCTTTCTCGCTGGCAAGCAATTGCCGCCCCAGCACGGCGTCTTCGTGTTCCTCCCGGCCGCGGGCCATGCTGCCCGCCAGGGCCACGGTTTCCACCCGTCCCTGGCGCACCCGCGCCAGCAGTTCGGGCGTTGCTCCCACAAACGCCGCCCCCGGGCGGGGCTCAAACAGGAAGCAGTACGCCCCCGGCTGACGGCGTTGAAGGGCTTGCAGCACGGCCACCGGGTCGGGCGGCGCAGGCAGGCGCAAGACCACCGGCCGCGCGAGCACCACTTTCTGCAACGCGCCGGCGGCAATGGCCTGCAGGGCTGCGCGCACCGCGGCCTCCCACGCCGGGCGGGGCATGGCTTCTTCGGCAGGGGGCAGCGCGGCAGGCGGGGCCGCTTCGGCGGCAGCAGGCAGCGGCCAGGGGCCGCACACGCGTTCAGGGGCAGCCAGCAGCGCCGCGGGGAAGGCTTCCCACCACGGCGCGAGGTTATGGTCACCGGGGGCAAAGCCGAAACCGGCAAAGCGGGGCGCGTTCCCCTGGCGGGGGAGGGCGTTTTGCAGGGTGTGGAAGCGTTCCGGGCCCGCGGCGGCGACGCTTTCCCTCAGCCCGGCCCCCACCCAGGCAGTGCCGTCGTGCAGCCACGCCCAGCGGGGGCTTCCGGCATGGGCGCGCAGCCAGTCGTAAGGGGTCATGGCTTCTCTTCCAGGCCGATGGAGCGGAGGAGCATCTGCCGGAGGGCAGGCAGCCAGCGGCCGGGTTCCGGCCGGCCGGTGAGCAGCCAGCGCGTGACCAGTTCGTAGATGGCACCCACCCAGGCGTAGGCCGTCACCTCGGCATCCAGCGGCGGGATGTCGCCTTCGGCGATGGCCTGCTCCAAATGGGTGCGGATGAGGGCAGCGAAACGGTCGTTGATTTCCAGGCGTTTGCGCTCAAAGCGCTCGCCCAGCCCCACGGCCTGCACCAGAAAGATTTTCGCCAGCGGGCGGTATGCGGCGAAGGTGTCCAGGCCCGCTTCCAGGGCGGCCGTGACCCGCTGCACGCCGCCCCGCTCGGCCGCGATGGCTTCGGTAAGGCGCTTTTCCAGCAGGGCGGCAAACTGGTCAATGATGGCCAGGAACAGGCGCTCCTTGCCGGGGAAGTGAAAATACACGCCGCCTTTGGAAACCTGCGCTTCGGCTACGATGTCGTCCATGCGCGCCTTGTGATAGCCCTTGCGGGCAAAGACACGGATGGCGGCGTCAAGGATGCGCTGGCGGGTGTGGGCAGGGGCAGGGGAAGTCATCGGCCTTCTCCCGAAAGAGCGGGGGGAAAGTAATTACCTACGTGGTGGCAAAACGCCTCTGTCGGCAGTTTTTCTTTGGCGTGCGGCGACGAGTCGCCGCTTTCCAAAGCGGTGCCAAGGCACCGCACTCCAAAAAGCGCCTGCAAAAAAGGGAAGCGTGTGGGTGCCCTCTGTATGAGCGTTCACAGGCACAAGGCTATCCGTGGCGCTGTCTGGGTAGGTGATTACGGGGGAAATGTGGTAAAATGTCGTCCGACTGACCAGTCGGTCGCAGGCAGTAGGATACCACGGCAACGCCCATTCGTCAATTCGCGGCGCCAGCATGTTCGCGAGGCTGTTTATTGCATCATCAACACAGATACTTGGGATTAGGCTCTCTGGCCGTGCTCAGTCACCTGGCTTGATCTCTCCCTACCCCCGCTCCGGCGAAGCTTCGCTTTCGCTCATCCCGCCGGAGCAGCCCCCTTCACCCCACCCCCATCCCCTCCCCGCACGCGGGGAGGGGAGCAAGGGGA
>Ga0256829_1001413_pt1 | contig 19893 bp, 29 predicted proteins | sample 131447metaG_FD_185979 | JGI IMG/M metagenome (GOLD analysis project Ga0256829, IMG submission 185979) | Hydrothermal vent microbial communities from Lau Basin, Pacific Ocean - 131-447 | ecosystem: Environmental > Aquatic > Marine > Hydrothermal vents | place: Pacific Ocean: Lau Basin | collected...
TTTAAACAGATCTATAAAACTAGTATTTTGCAATATCTGTTTAGCTGTTAAAGTTGGTAAATGTTCAGCTAATGCTTGTTTAGCTATCTCTTTAGAACCGCCAGTTTCTATAGTTGATGTTAATGATAATAGTGAACCCAATATCTGCATGTTTTTATCACCTGCAAAGCCTCCAAGCGTTCCTACTAGTGAACCAAACACAGATAGTCCTAACATCTCTGGTGACATACCTACTGAAATTCCAGCATATATTGTTATTGCTATTACAACTATTATTTCAACTATCTGTATAACTGCAGTGTACCAATATCCATTTTCATGTATATTTAATTTAAACTGACTATCCCAATTATCTACAAAATCTATTCTGTTTTGTACCAGATTACCATCATCAAGATATACTAAAGGTAAATACATCATATAGCCATTATCTGTATAGTTAGCATTTGTTATTACTCCTCCATCACTATAACCCCATTTTACTGGTGCATTATATTGTATGCAAGTTCCATCTGCATATATTATAACTCTGCTAGATAATGGTGAAATAGGAACAGCTGTTGCAGTGTCAAGCTGAAGATTAGCTTTTAAAGCATCTGGTATTATTATTGGAGCAGGCACATTAATATCTGTTACTATAGAACCATGTATAGGAACCATATCTGGTATACCACCAACTTTAGGTTGAGAAGTAAATCTAGGATCTGTAGTGTTTGTAAAGTCTATATATTCAGTAATTAAACTTCCTGCTGGAGTTATTACAACACCATTAGCATCTACATAATCAACAAGTTTTATTACTGTAGTTGTTCCATGTGTGTATGTGATTTTAGTGAACCAATCTAGTATATTCCCAGAAACTTGGTAAGGAGAGCTAACATCACTTATTAATGAAAGCCCGAAGCTATCATATTGGTACCAAGTACCATTACCATTAATATGCCATCCCATTTGACTTTTTACACTATTGACTGGTTCTGTACCTTTTGGTCGTATTTCACATATGTCGTGATATATTCCGCTACTACTACCAGGATTACCCTGATATGGTGAATTTGGATTTTGCCCTACAAAAAGTTGATTAAGCCCTAAATCATAAAAACTATCTCTATTGTATGGATTGGTTGAACCACTTTTAATATTATAACTCATTATAGCTCTAGCAGGTCTTCCATTTACAGTTAGTGTGTAAGGAACCAAATCATATCTACCTTTACGCCATAACTGTTTATGCAATAATTCATACATTTTTCCATAACCAATAAGAGTAGAAATTACAGCAGTTTTAAATGACACTTCTAAATTATCATTTTTGATAATTAATGCTTTAATTTTCATAGTTCTATGGAGTTATAGCCGCTATTGCATTTAATGTTGTAGTGTTTAGACCTGTAGGCAAAGCAGTACCACCAGCTCCAAACATCCCCATTATATTAGCTAATTGTTTAGCTTCCTCAATCCTAAGCTTATCATCATATGCTGTAGTTTGCCTAGCTATAAATGTTCCTCTGTTTACCTCTGTTATTTTTTGTTGGTCTATTAGTGTTTTTTGTGCATTCTTTGTAGCAATATCGGCATCTATAGTAGGCTGATTTTGCACTGATTGTACTGCAAGTTGCATTGCTTGTGTAAGAGTGCCACTTAGCACTTGTGCATAATCAGAACCAGTTAGTCTTCCATTATTCCATTGTTCATCAAGAGTAGCTTTTATTTTGGTTTCTAAACTATCATATACAGAACCTATCTGTGTTGTATCAACTGCCATCTATTATCCTTTTTTTTATTATATCAGCTATTTCTATAGCAATGTAACAAACCTCTTTAGTTTCCATTATAATAATCCCACATAACTTCTTGTGTCTTAGAATTATCTATATCTGCGTGTATAAAATCTTGACCAACTCCAAGCCTTTTAAATCCCTCTGTTAGTAAACTAGATAGTATATCAAATCTATCTCTACTTCCTTTGGTTCTTATATCTACTGCTAAACCTTTTAGATGTGAACTTGTAGGAGAACCACCAACTTCTTTATTATGCTTCTCACATCTATATCCACTATTGATTACAAAAGGTACCTCTGCTACTTCTCTAGCATAGTTTAGTTTCTGTACAAGCGCAGGTGATATTAAATTCTCACCACAACAAGGACAAGCAAATTCTTCCATTTTAAAATAATTCATCTATTTTCCTCCGTGATTAAACATAAAGTATCCAAACAATCCAGAAACGAAAGTGGAAATTACAGCGACTGTTGTGCCAAATAATACTTTATTTGGTACATTTTGTATATCTGATATTTGAGTTTCTACTTTATTTATTTTTTCTGTCATATCTTTAATTACTTTATCATAAGCTTTCATTTTTTCATCTCTGACCTGTACATGATTTTTAAGTGCAGTGCAACCTGTTGTTTGTGTACTTTCTACGACTTCTATCCTGCGAAAAACTCTATCGAGACTAATTTTCATTTCTCTAATTTCTATATCAACAGCTACTAGCTTCTCTAATGTTTTATGTATTGCTTCAAAACTTTCATCATGTTTATTTAATTTTACATCTATCTTTTGTAAGCTATTTATTATAAGTTGTTCTGCTGTTTCACTCATTAATACTTTCCTAGTTTTAATATGTTTATATATTTCAATCTTCGTCCTCCCAAGCTTGACATACTCTAGTGGCATGACATATAAAACTAAACTTATCACACCAAACTCTCATACCACCATCTTTATCAAAACTATTATAAGGTACATGTTCCATAGCTTTCAAATATTCTGGGTCAATGTTTCCATAGTCACAATTAGCACAACTTCTTCGTCTAGCTGATTTTGCATCTATTCCCCATTTAGTAGCAATTTTATGCCAAAAGATACTATTACCTTGATTGTTATCTATTCCTGTTTTCGGGCCGAGATTCCAATCAGCAACTAGCCACTTCATTATCTTTATATTTTCTTGTGGTGTTAATTTTCTAGCATCACTTAACTCTTCAGATTGACTATCCATTTTTATTATCCTTTGCTTTTACAAAATGCTTAATACTCTTTTCTACACTTCTGCCTACAACATAACCACCTAAACCTATTTTTAAAAGTTGCCACATTTCAACAGGTACTGTTAGCATTGGAGCTTTATCCCAAAACAGACTAAGATAAGGATATAGTATATAGTTATTAGCTATTATAGACACAAACACTAGCATTGTTATTGGTCTCCAATTACTCGTTAGCCAAGAACCAGACTGTGCTTCAGCTCTTACTATACTAGCTTGTTGTTCTAGTATTGTTTTATTGTAGTCTATCAAGCTAGCTGTAATATGTTCTTTAAAAGCTTGCTCACCAGCTTCTAACTTAGCTTTTTGTTCAGGTGTTAAGTCTGGTGGAAAATAACTCTTAAATAGATTAACTCCAGTATCTATGAGTGTTCCAAGTATTGGTATCATTATTTTACTCCATATTTAATTCTATGATAAAGCCTAATTGCTTTCATCATTAGTCTGGTTCTAAAGCTGTTTTCTATCTTAAACAGTATTTGAGAACCAACATCATCTGCTTGCTTATAATTATTAATTGAACAAAACCAATCATGGACTACAAAGAATGAACTAAACTTAGGTTGATACTTATCTACTAATAGTCTAAGCAATCTTATCTTTAATGTAAGTCCATCGGTTTCAAAACCTTTAGGTATAAATATACCATTTATCTCATAATCTTTGTATAGTTTAAATGTACCATTTGAAGTTGGTTCTAAAATTGGATATTGCATATTACCACACTATTAAGTCTAATTCAGCTTGAGTTTTAGCACTCTCTGCTTGTTTCTTTAATGTATTTTTCTTTACCCTAATAGTATTATAATTTACACCTAACTCTGTAAGCATAGTATCTACATTAGCTATTGGTAAAGCTAAATGGTCTATATTATTATAATCTGTAATATCCATAGTTGTAGCACCTAGTTTAACTGCTAAATCATAACCACTCTTTAGTGTCTGTATGCTTGTTAAATCAGCATCCATTGTTATGCCATTAGTACAAGTAAACCCTGACTTTGTAGCTGTTATAAATGATTGTTTAATTTCACTTATCTTTATAGCTATTGCTTCCTTAAACAATTGGTTAACTAGCTCTATTGGTTCATTACCTACTGTGTACTCTGTAAAGCCTTGAGGTATTACTGTGCCACTCCCAAAACTCACTGTGTTGTCTGTGTTTATTTTATAAAAAGTTTTAGTTGTTAATATTTTCATTAGTTTTTACCCCCAAAAATAACAGCACTCATATAAGCTGTACCTGCAAGAGTGTTAGCCACCGATAGCCAAACTCTACAATGTGTATTAGTTCTATTTGCACCACTATCAACACCAGATATAGCCCCATAAGTATCACTTCTACCAGTCGAAAATACAACAGCATAATCTTTGTCCATAACAGTTGAAAAATTAATATCAAAGTATCCATTACTATTGACAACGCTTCCTACATTAAAACTATCTCTTATTGTTGGTGGGTTTGTAGTTCCGTCAAATACAACCCAAGCAGTACAAGCATTCTTACCTTGAAACTCACCTGCTTTACAAATCTTACTAACCTCTAAACTGTCCATAGCATTCTCTATTAACTCTTGATTATAGTCTATATACTGTGGTGTTTGTGAAGTTACCATAATAGGTGATTTTAGAAAACTAAGTACATTTGTTTCATTACTCCATTTACCAGTAGCCGTATCAAATGTAGGCTTAGTAGCTCTAGTTGTATATGTTCCAGCTACTTTATCTCTAGCTACCCAATGTAGCCCGTCAGCTACACCAGTAAAGTCTATACTTCCAGTTACACTTTCACTTGATAGTTTATAACCATTTACATCTTTACCATCTGTGTATGTGAAGTTACCAGATGTTATATTAATATTACTTGTAGCTGTTGGATAGTTGTAGTATGAACCATCAGGTGTACCTGATACTGCATTTGTATCAAATTCTACTAGGTATAAGTTAGTTGAGCCTGCTAAGTTGGTATTCGTCTCATTAGCCAACAAAGTAAAACCGTTAGCAGATACACTAATATTACTACCAGTAGTTTCTGCATCAGGTACATTTAACCATATCTTATATTTATCACCTCTTGTAGTATCTGCTACAATCCAATAACCAGTATTATCTATCCTCTTAATGATAACTCTACTTGGTTTTCTAGCTACTCCATTTACATCTTTTGTTTCTATAAAGTTACCAGCTGCACCAGTACCTGTATATGTACCTATTGTCCAAGTTTCCGATTTACATTTGTAATATAAGATGTATTTATTGTTTAATGTATTAGTTTCTGTAGTAAGTGTATTTGTATTAATAAGTAGACTTGTAGAACTTACGGCATAACCATCATTTATTGCTGCATCTATAAGGGTCAACTTCATTCTTCCAAATGTATTATTACAAGCATACCAATCACTCGTACCTGATAAGTTCTTCGTTTCAGTAATCCCAAGCTCAACTCCCATACTATGTGGTATCTGATGCCCCGCTGTACCACTACCAATATAATAAATCATACCTTCTTTAGTAACAGGGTTATATGCTTCTACATAGAATTTACCTTGATTAGTTGTACCCCATTTGATGTGAGTGTATAGTGTTTGGTAGAGTACTAAAGAGTCTCCTGGATTATTTGTGTAATTAGAGTTAGCACTTAAAGTAATACCAGTTGCTGTAAATGCATCAATAGAATAAAGAGTAGATTCTGAGTTTGTGATGTTAGTATATATCTCATTAGTAGAACCTCTCAGCCCGTCAATAACTACATTATAATAAGCATTACTTCTACTCTTAATATGTACTTTACTAACACCCTTATTAGTACCCCAATCACAAGTTCCACTAGCTACAACTGTACCAGCATCATTCTTAATCTGATTAACAGTTCTATCTAACCAATACCCACTACCATTATTAGCTACGGTAAAATCTACTGAATTAATCCCAGTAGTAATACTCTGTGTAGCTCCATTACCTGTATAAGTTACTTCAGCAAAGTTTTTAGTTTTTAATGTATTTGATATTGATAAACTATTTGTATTCAATAATACACTTGAAGCTACTTTAGATAGTTTAGTATTTATTTGTTTTTGTAAGTTAGTGTCTTGGCTATCAACATAAGACTTATCTGCTTTCAGTGCATCCTTACTATCTACTTCTGCTTTAGTATATGTATTCGCTACTGTAAAGCTTCCATAAGCTACTACATCAACTATGTCACCTGCTGTAGCTCCTACACTCAACACTATTTCTGTACCACTTGTAACTATAACATCTACGCCATTCTGCAATTTAGCACCATTCAAGTACACATCAGCAAACCCTGCATCATATCCACCTGTTATAGTAAATATGGTCTGTCCTGCAGTAGCTGTAAACACTTGTCTTTTACTTGTACCATTAACTGTACTTCCTGCACTATTCCATATACTGCCTGTGTAATTTTTCATTTCATTCAGTGTGGTATTGAAAAATAAATCTCCAGCTTGTAATGGTGAACCATCATTTCTTACTGTTGGGTCTGTTGCTCCACTTCCTTGATATGTATCTGCATATACTTTTGTTTTAGATTGATGATGTAATGCACTATATTCAGTAGTATTAGTAACAGTGAATGTACCATCTCCATTACTTGTATATTTTTTAACATAAGTATTTTCTGGTTCTGTTGCATAGCTATTAGCTGTCATTTCTTCTGCTTGTGCTTTCCAAGCTGATAATTTAGAATTAGTTGCTTGTGTAGTTGCTATGGTAGCATTTGAACCACTATCAAGTATTGACTGTCTTAATGGATTACTAGCTACATCATTTATAACAACTGTATCACTAGCAACTTTAGTTACATTAGTATCTATATTAGCTACTTTAGTGACATCTGCACTTATACTTGCAACTTTAGCAATATCAGAAATTGATGCAGTCAATTCACTTGGTATATCAGCCACTCTAATTTCAAGTGATATATAAACTGATGTGTCTAGCAATGTGTTTAATACACAAGAGTTATTGATAAGTTGATAATCAGTCTCATTCATTTGAGACCACACATTATTTGTATCTTGTAGCCATACAGCCATATTTGCTTTAGTTGCTATATGTTTAGTTGTTGGGAATGTTCTACTTGTTAAAGCAGTTCCAGAGTATATTTCTGATTGGATAGCCATACTGTTTCCTTATAATTTTCTACTTCTCTGAGATAATGCACCCTCATATGATACACTATTAATCTTAAAACCTTTATTTGATGTGCTAGAAATACCAACCTCTATATTCTTAGCATTTCCATAAACCATAGGTTTTCTATTTACTGTATATTTAGATTGTATTGTTCTTGTTGTATTCCTATTTAAATCCTTAACATACAATTCAAAATCAGAACCAATCTCACTACTTACCTGAACAGTCTTAAACAATAAATGACCTCTATTATCTTTACCTGTAATTCTTGAACTATGAACCCATTTTCCAAAATTAACATCTACCTTAAATGGTATTGTTCCATTATCATAAAATGAACCGTTATAGTCTTGAGGAGCTATTGCCATAGTTTCGAACTGATTGTTTGGTAATCTATCTATCATTATATTTAAATTTTTACCTAAAGCAAAAGCATTATAAATTTTACCATTAAAATTCCATTTAAACCAAGCAGATTGTATTCTGTCTTTACCATTATCATAATATTTATAAACATATATAGTATCATCTTGTAGTGTAGTGGTTATAAATAACATATTATTAATTGGACTTCCGCTTAGTCTTTGAACATCTGCTGGTATATAGCTCTGAACATGTGCTGAAATGTCTATTGCTTGATATGATGTTCCACCATATTGAACTTCATATTGCATTATAGCACTATAATTTCCTCTTGTTGCTACAAAAAATATCTTATCATTTATAAATATTGGTCTAACATCTTTATTAATTTCATAGCTAGAAGTTTGACTAATTTGTGCTGATTTTGGACTTAATATCCTCCCACCACTAAGTTTAAATTGTGCTTTATCTGAAAACAACATAACACTATCTTCTAAGTAAGTAGCATATTCTAAATTTATTACTTTAGTTGTATCAACAGTTGTGTCTATTGGGTCACTGTCTAATACTGCTGCAGTTGTAGTTCTAAAGAAGTTTCCATATTCACCAACTTCAGACAACAATACATTTGTTTCCGTAATAAAACCTAATCTGTTTTTAAAAAAGAATATATCTTTAATTGTACTTGTTGTAAAACTAGGCAACTTATTACTATTGCTGTCTCCAACTTTTAAATCAATCCAATTCCCATATTCTTGGAAAGTAAATGTATCATTTGCATTTCTAATTAATATATGTGGCATTGTTGTAGCATCTATAATACCACTATAATCAGGTTGTTTAGTTTCAATCCAAGAACTATTAACATATTCTAGCCAATAAGATGCAAATGTATTGCTACCTGAACCTGTTATTTTTACAACTACATTATTAAAGCCCATATTTTTAGGTAAATCTGTTGTATATTGAACATTAGTAACCCAAGATTTAGAGGCTTGATTACCAAATGTATCAGATACCTCACAAGTAGATATATTGTTTATTCCTGTTACCTCTATTACAGAACCTATTGCTACTGCTGTATAATTCGCATCAATATTAATATTGCTTGCTAATGCTGTTGCAGCAGCTGTTGTTGTTGTTGCACTAGCATTAGTAGTTACTGTATTACCTAGACTATCAGTAATAGTAGCTGTATATGTATATGGACTTGCTGGATTAGCTGATATTAACCAAATATATGACTTCTTTAAATATGTACTATTTCCACCACTATTTGAAATTATTGGAGTAACAAGTTTATTTGTTATAAAAGTTGTATCTTTAACTGTTACAGCACTATATCCATTTTTTCCACCAAAAGGAGTTAAATATGCTTCTGCTACTCCTATATATGTAATTCCATTTGTTTTGTTATATACTTTTCCTGTTTGTATATTAACAATTTCCATACCTGCACTTGTTATATTTATTGAATATTGTTCTGCTACACCACCACTTATACCTCTATCATATTCTGTTGAAAACATATCTTTTTCATATGTTAGCACTTGAGATGTAACTAAATGTTGAGTTGGATTTCTTTTTTGTAATCCTGCATTTATAGTTGGTAGAGCATTAATCATCTCTTTTACTTGTGTTTTTAGTCTGAATTCTGCACTCTGTTGATTTACACCACCATATAGACTTTCAAGAGAGTTATTAATTAGTGCCATTAGTTATATACCGAATTAATTGAGCCAAATGTAGATGTAAGCATATTGTAATTACCTGTAAAGCCATCACTTCGTCTAGCTATTAAATATGCTTCTTCCTCATCTTGTTGACTATATTTATACATTGATGTATCCATTATAGTTCTAGCTTGAAACTTCCTAGCAGCCCTAATAGTTATAAGGTTTCTAAGTGGATGAGTTAATGAGTTAAAATCTAAATCCCATATAACCTTTAGCTTTTGAGGAGTTGTAAATATAGCAGTTTTATTTTGCTTATCATATAATCTCCAATCTCTCATTATATATCTACCATTCCTGTCCGATATATCTAAAACATTTGTAGGTATTGGTATATAGCCTTGATTGTCGATTGGAAATTCATAATCATTATCTGTGTTAAAATCCCAACCATCTGATAACACTTCTTTTTTTGTTTCTATTAATACACTTGATGCTAGTTGTGCTTCTAAAATATCAGCTAACTCTACATCATTATTAACAGGTAATTCATTTATTAATTGCAATAATATATTAACTGCATAAATAAAAAACTTAGTTGAGTCATATTGTTGGTCTAAAACAGCCATTTATTACCTTTCTAATAAGCTTTATAATCCCTATCGCAAGGAGAAACGATAGGGACGAAAAACTTATCTAGCTATACATTCTTAATAGATACTGCACATTGTGGTCTTAAAGCTGCAACACCATTACTAAAATAAGCATTGATTAGTTTAGCATTTAAGAAGTCTGGTTGAGGATTAATATCAACTTTAACATCCCATAGCTTAACCATTCCTGCTGCTTCTTTAGTAAAAGCTAAAGCAACTAAACCAGGTGTTGTAGGCATATTATTTGTTTTAAATACTGTTGCTCCACCTACCATCTTAACATCACCAATATCTAAACCACCATTTTCAGCTGTATATAGCGAATTAACAACAGTCAAAGATTGTGGTAAGTATTGAAAGTTAGCTGGACTCATACCAACAAATACTTCATCTATTACATCATTTGCTTCCATTGCTGCTATTGCTGCATATATACTCTCTATTAATGCCTCACCTTTTAGTGCTGGAGTTGCTCCTGCAGCTACACCACCATTTAATGCTGTATTAACAATAACAGTACCATTACCATTACCTACAAGACCTGTTGCTAAACTAGCTGCTTCAATAGCTGCTGAACATTTCCTATCGATAGCATTTGCTAATCTTTTACCAAGCTGTCTAACATTCATAGATAGAGTATCATACCTAGCTATTGCTTGTTCCCATTGGTCAATTCTTCTGCTCTCATATTGAGGTCTATCTAGTGCAATGATTATCTCATCTTGAGTACCATTACTTACTTGTACTTGTGTACCTTTAGGATAAGCTGGTAGATGAGTAGCTGCATTAGCACTATCATATGCTGTACCTGTAATATCTGATGTATCTTCTTTTCCTTCAATTATGAAAGAACCTGCTGATGTTCCACCTGATATAGTATCAATTCTAATTAAGTCGGCAAATCTAGTTTGTCTATCCTTAGCTTGTAGTACATCTAGTGTTATATCTCTTTTTAAATCTGCTGCTGTGTCTGTTCCAACTAATGGATTAGTAGCTCCTGTATATGGCATTTTATATCCTTTATTTATTTTTTGTAGATTGGTTGTCTCAAACCAATTTCCCAAATCATAAACAAGTGACCCATATCAGGAGCTTGTATTTTGAAGTGTAAGTATGTTGGTTTTTTATTCCAACACAATCATTAATGGAATTATATCATAATAATTATATTATTGCCAAACTTCATCAGGAGTAGCTCTAAGTCTAGCCCTGTATCTAGCCCTATCTGCATCAGTTGCTCTGTTACTATCAACGAATGCTTTATCTTTGAATAATTCAGCTCTACTAGAATATCCAACTATTGCACCCTGTGATGGTTGTCCTCTAAATCTAGTAATATTATCATCTTTATTGTTAGCTTTATACCTATTATACAAACCCTCAATAGCCAACTTAGATACTCTAGCATTTCCTAAATCTTTATTGAACTCTTGCTTCTCAGCATCTGTTAGTCCGTCAACAGCCCATTGCATCATAGCATCATATTCTTGTTTCCCCCCGACTACATTATAAGCACTTTCAAATCTTTCCTTATACTCATAAGCACCTAACTTAATTTCTGTTTCAGTTAAACCTGTTTCCTCTAGTTTTGCAATCATATCGTCTGTGAGTTTCATACCATTTTCAATAAACTGTGGAGCTAGCTCTATAACCGTATCCTGCCTTATCTGTTGTAGCTTTAACTCTTCAGCTTGTTGTTGTATTTCCTGCTCTGTCTGTTTTTCACTATTCTTTATTTCTCTGACAGTATTAGCATGTTTATCCTCTATATGCTTTATATAGTCTGCCATTTCTTGTGGATTATTCCATCTACCTTTAAATAATCCTTTTTCATTAAAGTCATCATCTGATACCTGTATAAACTTTTCTCTTGCAGATACAACCTCTTTCTGTTCAGACGGTAAATTACTAACCTCTTGTTCTATTTCGACTTGTGTTTCTTGTCCTTCTGTATTTTCCATTATCTAAAAAAATCCTTTTCAAAATTACATACTATATCTTTATCTCTTAATTCTAATTGACTAAGCTTCCTAATATATAATTGCAAATCAAGCTTACTAAGTTGAAACTTTTTCATCACTTCACTTGGAGGCACATGAGAATTTATTAATGCTCTTATCTCTTCAAGGTGTGGATTTAACTTTTTACCAACTTCACCACCATATTCTGTTCTACCATTCTCCACAGAATACTTAGCGTAATCAGCTGGGTGAAATACTTGTACACCACTAGGTACAACTTCAACTTGTTCTACATTATTATCTCTAATAATTTTACTAATAGCTTGATGAGTTACCTTATTATCTTTTGTTGATAATTTGTTTGCTATCTCTTTTGGTTTCATCCCTGCACTAGCATAATCTAGTACCATTTGTGTGTTTATTTCCATTGTATCTCCTTATTGTTGTTGCTGTTGAGCTAAAGCTTGTATAGCTTGTTTGCCACCCTCTTGTCCTGCTGATTTAGCACCTGCAGTAACAAGTTCATTCTGTTGTTGTTGTTGTAATTGTTGTTGTTGTTCTCGTTGTACTTCTTCTGAAGTCTTTAATAAACCTACTGTATTGATGCCATCAAATGAAGCATATCTTCTTAATAGTTCATTACTATTAATCCAATGAGTTAATTGCAGTTGTGCTACTCTTTGCATAAAGTTATCTTGTTTCTGTGCTTCCTGACTTCTACCTAAAGCATCTAATCCTGTAAGTACTGATACATCTACTGCATTAAACTTAATACCTAGTTCATCCATTATCTTCTCTACTATCCACTTACTCCAATTAAGAGCCATCTTACTATAAACTCCAGCAAGAGATGAAGCTTCTAGTTGTTGAGCCATAAGTCTAATCTCTTCAGCTGTAACTCTTTCAGCTTGTCTTGTTATACTACCTGTATCTAAAAAGTTTTGCATCAACTCTTTTTTTATAATAGCTTCTCTATCATTTGAAGTATTAAAGTCATAGTTTTTATTGAATTGAAATGCTGTTATATCATCAGCACTACCATCTATTACTGCACCATTGCTAGCATTAACTAGGTCTTGTTTTCTAGTTCTACCACCTCTTTGATTAACCAATAATACACTCTTAGCAGCTACAATAGCACCTTGTGTGTTGAGTTTAGCTAAACTATCAACTTGTTTCATATCACTGTAATAATCTTCAGCAAATGGTCTATGATAATCATCTCCTTGTACCCAATTCCAACCAAAGTATCTAAATGGTAAGCTATCATAGTTTTTAAATGATTTCTCTTCTCCTACTATCTCACCATCTATATCTTGTTTCATTATCCATTTACCACTATCTTTATCTAAAGCCAATAGTGTATATAAATCATACTCATCCTTATTTGTATCTTTAGGAGTAATATTATCAGGTAAATGTTTAATTGTTTCCTTAATACACATAGCTAATGGATTACCTTGACTATCCAAATCAACAATAAAACTTGTCAATGGATATATTATAATTCCTTTCTTTGGTACTTTCTCAATTATAACAGAACCAACTATAATTTGTTGTATAATCATATCAAATAAAGAACTTCTTATTTGTTGATTTTCTAATTCATTATTAATAGCATCAGTATTAAGTGAAAGTTCTTGTGCTATCTTCTCTCTAGCTTGCTCACTATCTTTACCAACTCCAAACAACTTAACCATAGCTTGTGCATCAGGTTTTAATCTAAAACTACTTGTAGATGGAGGTAATAGAGCCATACCCATTTTAGCTTTTAAATTATTAACTAGCCTTCCTAAAAATGATTGTGATGGATATTTGCTAAATGGAGTTGTACTTGTTGCACCTATCTTCCTTATAACATAAGGCAAGGTTAAAGCTGATATATCTCTAGCTCTTTGTTCAAATGGATACCTCTTAGATAAACCTTTACTATAAAACTTACTTGGTATTGTATCATTCACTATTATCATCTGGGTATCCTTCTGTGTGTATCCTTTTAATCTGCTCCAACAAATCTATCTGTCCTACAAGTATCATTCTATCATCACGCCCTAGCAACAAATCTGATTGTTTAACTTCTAGCTGTTTTTCTAAATATTTAATTAACTCTTCCATTAGGCAAAACCTAATCCACTTCTGCCATTAGATGAGCCACCTAAGCTATTTTGCTTGGAGCCATTAGCTGGAATAAGAAAATCATTCATAGAGCCAACTACACCACTTGTATTAGAACCAAAATCTATCTGCCCAGCTGATTGTTGGTTAGGTTTTTTATCTCTATTTATTTTGTCTATTCTAGCTTGATTAGCTCTATCTGCTTCTGCTCTTCTATTTGCTGCATCTTGAGCTGCTTGTCTTTGTTGTTGCCCTTCATATAAACTAACTCCAGCTCCCAATATAGCTGAACCGATTACTGCTGTTGCTGTTGCCCCACTCATATTATACTCCTGTAATATCTTCTGTATTTGTACATTCTTTAGTCCTAGACATTAGCTTCTTAGACTCTATTGTAAACTCATCTTCTGCTTCTTCTACTGTCTTTGCATCTGTTTTAAACAACATAGTTATATAACTATCTTCTCTTGCATACATTACTTGTTTTCTATTTGATGCAGCAGTTATAACAGAATAACCATTAACCTCTATAACTTTATTACCTATATATACAGATAATTTTCCACTAATAATTAAAGTAGTATTTACTCTTATTAATGCTCCTGTTAAAGTTTCACCTTTATTTAATTTAATAGTCCTAGTATATATTCCACCATGTATAGTATGATGAGTATGCAAAGTAGATTGTGGTAATCCCAATAGTTTTTCTTGTATTGTATTTGCTACTGCAAGTTCATTAGTAGTCATTTCTCCTATCATACTATCTTTTTACTATAAACAATATTTGTAGCTATAAAGCCAAATGATTTAGCTACTTTATCTAAATTACTGCCTATACCAGCAGACATAAATAACATAGTAGAACCTTTTTTATTAACAATTTCAATAAGCTTATCTAATAGCTTCTTACCTGCACCAAATTTCCTATATTCTTTTAATATAAAATAACTTTCTATACTTGTGGCTAGTGATGTATAGTGTGGCATCATATATGTATATGCAGATATAAAACCAACAAGATTATCATTATCATATAAACCAATAGTATCTAATAATCCTGCTTCTTCTAATTTTAAATATTGTTCTTTATTAACATTAACATCTGGAGTTAATTTACCTTTGCTTTCTTTAGCATATTCTTTAAATAAATCATCTCTATCTACAACATCAATAGTCTTAACAACTCTAATATCCATATAGCCTCCAAAAAATATGCTACAATTATATCATAAAAGGAGTATAAATGAAAAATCACTTAGATTTCTTAGTACCATACACAAATGAATTAACACTACCATATCGTACAAATCAAAGACTTATGGATAAGATAGAATACATATTCTCACACCCGTATCTATCAAAACAAAAAAGAGAAAAATACATATATATCAATAAGATAACAAACAAGACAATAACAAGAGATATGTCAACTAGAGCATTTGCTATGGCTAAACATTTCCTAGATAATCCATCTCAATATGGACATAAAATGGAAAACATATACTTCCAAATACTAATAAGAATGTGGAGACAAGTATATAAATATAGAAAACTATTATGTGAAAAAGATATCACTTACACAACAACAGAGTTTAAACTATTAAAGATAGACAATGGACTTATAGAAGAGCTAATAAGAAGTGTAAATGAAGATGACTGTATATGGAGTGGAGATGATATGGTTAAAGTTAGACCAAATAAAGGACTAAGAGAAAGCAATAGAGCTAGTCTTAAAGAGGGTGATAAATACTTTGAATATCTATGTACTTTAGACTAACCGTTCAAGAATTAAGTTTCGTTTAAATGACTTATCAGTAAGGCATATAGACTACTCAATAGTAAGTCATTCTATGAAAGGCTTATCAGTAAGTCACTAATAAAGATAACAAGATTAATTAGTTATGCAAATCATTTATAATTATTACTGATTAAGTTTTGGTTAAGGAAGTATGGTTTGGTTAGGAAATATAAGGATGGATACACACACACACACACATTTCAATTTCCCCCAATAGCCCACCATAAAATCATCATAATCATACAATAAACAAGAGATATTATCTAACAAGTATATATTATGCTGTAATAGATTATAATTGATTTAGACGCTAGTAAATAATATATACTATATTTAGATGCAGCTTGTAATTTATTTATTTATCTTGCAGAGATAGCTTATATTTTATTTATTTATCTTGAATAATATATATTTAAATTAATTCCTCTGATAATTATTTTCTATAATGTTTGTAGTTTATAAATTAAACTTGTAGAGAAATAGGGATTTGTTTAGGTATGATATTATTGTATGGATATTATTGTATAAAAGAATAGATAATCACAACAAGTACATAATAACACGCCTAATTATACCAAATCACTCAAAAACAAAAAAACTCAAACATTACACTCTACTCTAAAATACCGATATAATGGTACTTTTAAGCACTTAATAAAACTTTAAGCTATTTTATGCAACAATTTCATAAGTGAGTCGAGACGACAAGTGGACTCTTAGACACTCACTATTTAATCTAGGTGTAGCGCCCTAGCGTTAGGAAACGAGAGCAATCCTTGCAGGGTTAAGCCCCGAAAGAATAAAAAACTTGCTTTTTTATAAAGTTTTACAAGTAAGATTTTATAAAAAATTAAAAGGAGAATAAAATGTTATTTAGTCGCTTCGGTGGTATTAATAATGTCCACCAAAAAAACAACATAGATGCTCCAGAAAAAAGGGGTGTCTATTGTTTCGTTAAGGGGTTTGAAGATAGATTTTATCTAACAAACACCAACAAATTAAAGGTAAGAATGAATACCTTTAATTTTAAAGGTAAGGTCTGGGTACATAACCATATTGTACCTACAAGGTTTAAAAAAGATGCAATAAGAGAAAAGAATGGTTGGTCTTGCATCAGTGTTGAGACTTTAGAAAGAATAGTAAACATTTTAAAGTTTACACATAAAACTGTCGGTAAGGATGGTTATAAAATTAACCATTCTTTTGAATGTTTTATTAATTTAAAAGGAGATTAAAGTGAAAAATATTAACGAAGCAAGAAGAGCATTCTCAAATGTAGTGCTTGCAGGACTTAAGCAAGCCCTAAGTGGGGATGAGAAATATAGTTTGGATAGCAAGGATAACAATGATGTGTTTAACAGCACAACATTTGTTTTAGCAGAAAAGAATAATAATAATAACTGTGTAGAAGGCAGTTATTATTATGATGCACATGGAGATTTAATTCTTCAGTGGTGTAAATAAATCAAAAGGGATTAAAGATGAAAAATTCAAAAAACGAACTAGAAGAAGAATGTTATCAGTGTAACGATATTTATATCGTTAAGGCTAAATCTATGGATGATGCGCAGAAATTCTGTGAAAAACACCATTTAGGAAGAAAATCAGCGTTTAGTTGCCAACACCTGGACGAGAGACAATTAGCGGAGAATATAAAAGATAAAGTGGTTATTAGACACTTTAGTAACGACGGAGCAGGACGAAGCGTGTTAAATAAAGTGTCCTTAGATACTTTATTTGAAGATTTTGATTTTTTAGGTGTTACTCAAATAGTAGATTATCTTACAATAGAAAAAGATTTATTAAAAAATCTAAGAATACTTAAATAACCATAGCAACTTGTTATGGTTATTTAAGATATAAAAAGGTTAAAGGTAAAGATTTATATAGAAAGAAAAATAAAGTTGCTTACAAGCTAAGCTAGATAAATAAAAACAATATACAAAAAGGGTTAGAAGATGCAAAAATGGAATTTAATAAATCTATTAAGAGATAGATTTTCAGAAGAAGAAATAGTTGATATGTTTACCTATTGGCTTGATATAAATGAAGTAGAAAAATGTATAGAAGATTTTCTAAACGATAGAGATTTAGAAATAAAAAACGGCTACATAGAAGAAAAAGAGTAAAAGATGAATAGTATAATAAAACAATTAAGGCTTGAGGGTAAAATGGATGAGTATGCCAAAAAAAGCTTTGAAGAGTTGCATATAGTATTCTTAAAGAAGATACTAACAGCTAGAAAAATCTTCAAATATCAAGGGGCTGAAGTATTCAATAACTGGCTAGTTGAGCAAGCTAATTTTGGAGATGGAGAACTCACTTTGTCTGTTATAGCCTATATAATGGGCATAACTAGAGAGAGAGTAAGACAGATAGAAAGTAGTGCACTTAAGAAGCTAAAGCATCCAAAACTTGGATGTAAGCTAAAAAAATATGTAGAGGACACTAAACCTCTAAGTTATTAAAAGGAGAAATATGAGAACCAGCAAAGAATTATATAAAGACCTACCTGGATGGGTATTAGATATACAAAAGAGTATAGCAGAAGTAAAGATTGAATGTGCTAAAGCTAAGCTAAAAGAGCTTCAAAAAGTTCCTTTTAAACAAAGGGATGATTTACTTATCAATGATGTTATAAAGGCTATTAAGCACAACAAATACTTAATGGAGGAAAAGTAAATGAAATTAAGTGATTTTCTTGCTGATATGCAAGACAGTGGTAAAGTAGTAGTTAAAGCTAAAGACTTGCGAAAGTATACACAGCAGTGTAAAGAGTGGGAAAGAATAGCTATTAGTCAAGGTGATACTATTAAAAAGCTTATGACTAAGATAGATAGGCTAGAAGAGAAGCTGGTTCTAAAAGAGATAGCAGAACAAGTAGAAATAGACCTATTTGCATAAGGAGTAAGTTATGGACTGGAAAGCAATATTAATAGGAGTAATAGCATTTACAGTTATAATGCTATGCAATGGATTTGCTGATTTAATAGATAAATTTTAAAGGAGAAGACAATGGTATGCAATGTAAAAATGGAAGTAACACCAGATTTAAGTGAAAGAGTACAAGAAATTGTATTTGAAAATAGTGGAAGTTGGGATCCTATAAATTTATCTACAAACATAAATAACACTGAATATAAGTATCTTTTTATAAACAAAAACAAATTTCTTATTTGTTCCAACAAAAAAGAAATATTAAAAGATGATGGGTTTAAGGAAATATCAGCTTACGACTTTATAGTAAGTAGAGGTAAACTAGAATGGTTACCTAAGTATGGAGAAAAAGCTTTATTTAGCAATAATGGAGAAAAATGGGCAGAAGATGTTTTTATGTTTTATAGTCCTACATATGATTTTCCATATGAAACACAAATTACAAATTATAAGTACTGTAAGTCATTATCAAAAGCAGTAAGTTTTATACAGTTCCTTAAAGATAACAATGCTTATGAAAAATACATGGAAAATTCTAAAATTGAAAATCAACGATGGAGTGTTATAGGACATTATATAAAGCCAAATAAAATAAAAGAAACATCTAAATATAAGTGGATATTTGGAGCATTTAGTTGGTTTAATACTAAAGAAAGAGAAGATTTTTGGGAAGACTTAAACAACAAATGGATAACCATTTGTGATGATAATAAAGATGTAGTTTGGGATGACTGAAGCAAATAAAAAGCAATTATATATGCTTAAGCAACGCAATATAAAGCTTAGAATAGTGGACTTAAAGTCTGCTATTAAGAAACGAAAACAAAGTATAAAATATCATACAAAACAACTTTGTGAAATGGAAGAGTTGTTAAAAGAATTGGAGGAAAAGATATGAAATTTAAAATACTAGCATTAATATACACTATTACCATATTAGCAGGAGGAATGTATATTAAATTCCTACAATCCACTAAACCTGTTGTTCTTACTAAATACAAAACTGTTACCAAAACCGTTGCTAAAGAACCACAAGGTGTATTATTGTCTGTGGTTCTCAAAGACCTACAAAAAGATTTACAAACTAATTATAGTTTTTTAAGTCAGAACCAACAGCAAGAGATACTTAAAGCTATTATAGAGAGTAGCAATAGATTTAAGATTAACCCTCTTGTTATG
>Ga0256829_1001414_pt1 | contig 19883 bp, 15 predicted proteins | sample 131447metaG_FD_185979 | JGI IMG/M metagenome (GOLD analysis project Ga0256829, IMG submission 185979) | Hydrothermal vent microbial communities from Lau Basin, Pacific Ocean - 131-447 | ecosystem: Environmental > Aquatic > Marine > Hydrothermal vents | place: Pacific Ocean: Lau Basin | collected...
CGGTGCGATTATCGGCCTCGATGATGGGTCATATGAGCATCGCCAGGTCAATCTTGGTCTCGCGCTATCACTGCCAACCGGATCGATTGAAGAGACCGATCAGATCCTTACCCCAATGGGCACCACGCCGAGCCCGCGTCTGCCCTATCCGATGCAACTTGGCTCCGGGAGTTTTGACCTCAAGCCTTCAATCACGGCCTTCTCTCGCACCGGGAAATGGAACTATGGCGGGCAAGCCTCAGCCGTCATTCGCCTGGACGAGAATGATGAGGGATACACGCTGGGCGATCGCTTGGAGGCCACGGGTTGGCTGGCCTATGAGCCTGCGCCTTGGATCTCATTTTCCGGTCGTTTGAAAGCCGCCAGCATTGGGCAAATCGATGGCACAGACCCTGTCATCCGCGCACCGGTTCAAACCGCGGATCCAGACAATCATGGCGGCGAAACGCTAGAGGCTTTGGTTGGGATCAATCTTGCTGGCCAAAGCGGCTGGCAGAAGGGACATCGCCTCGCCGCTGAGATCGGACTACCGGTCTATCGTGATCTCAATGGCCCTCAGCTAGAGACAGATTTGACCCTCACGCTGGGCTGGCAGAAAGCCTTCTAAACTGTTGTCAGGTCGAGGGTTTTACCACCTTCGACCTGACCATTTGACCCGTTTTTTCCGCGTGCTAGTGTGGCGCAAATAAATTTGTATGCAATCGTGTCGGACGGGGACAAAATGCGCGTACACATAAATGAAGTTCCGCAAGTGGTGATCGGCACCAAAGGGCTCGACTTCGAAGTCAGCCATAAGCTGACCTCTGTCCCGCGTTTGCACCTGGAAGATGACACGATCGTCTATTTCAGCCCAGAGCGTCCGAACCTTTCAATCAGCAATTCAAGAGCCGTTTTTTGGCACGCCTTTACGGTGGGTCTCAATCTGTATGAAAGCACGGGCCTGGATGATGATATCGTCATCTTCAATCCGAAAAATCCCCGCGAATCCTCGCAGTGGCCAAAGCAGATCTTCTACGCCACGGCCGAGCAAGGTTTCGCGCTATACAATGAATTAGACGCGGGCGGCTCCAAAGTCGCCTATTACACACCTCAGAGCCGAACCCATAGGGCCGACGAGACCGATGGTGAAGTTTGGCTGGAAATCCATGTTGAGTTTCGCGCTGGGCCTGGACAGACCGTGATTGGACAACGTCGGCGGATCAACAAGAATACGGGTGACATCGAATATGGGCAGACTTTTGTTCAACCGATCGATGTTGCGATCAACAGCTATGAAGAGCTCGGGAAAGCCATCGAGGACGCTCTGAACCCCAAACCAGATCGGCAAAATGTCGTAAAACTCCCGGTTCGAGACTAAGTACAATCCCTAAAACTGCACCACACGAAACTGTGAGATGTTGTAACATTGCAAGCGACGCTTTGTTGCAATACGCAACGGAGGAACAAGAGCAACCAACACCGCCTGCGCATCGTTTTGTGAGATAGAAATGAGTTTAAAGAACCCAATCAATCACCTCAGAGCCTGGCGAGAATATCGTGGCTTCACACAAGAGAGTCTCGCCTCAAGCGTCGGCACAACGGCGGCGGTGATCTCCTTGCTTGAAAATGGGCAACGAAGCCTCTCAGCAAGCTGGCTCGATCGCTTGGCCCGGCCGTTACAAACCTCACCCGGCTTCTTGCTCGACCATCACCCCAGCGATCTCACAGCCGAACTCTTGGATCTTTGGGCCAGTATTCCGACGGAAAACCAGCCCAAAGCGATCAAGGCACTCCAGTCATTGTCGAAGACCAAAGCCGGCACTTAGCCGCCGGTTTGATTACGCCCCAAGCTCGCGCTCGAACAGCGCTAGCATCCGGCCCCAGGCACGCTCAGACTGTTCAGGATTATGAGCCCGCGAATCGGTTGGCACCCAGCCATGCATCGCATCGGCATAGACCTCGATCTCTGCTGGCACCCCTGCCGCTTCAAATGCAGCAACAAGCTCGCCCTGCGCCTCAGGTTGCCGCTCGTGATCGTTTTCCGCGATCGCGATCAAGACGCCGCCTTGCATATCGCCCGCGAGGCGATGCGGACTGTCTTCCGCGTCTGTGACGAGGCCGCCGCCATGGAATGATGCTGGCGCCTTCACCCGGCTCGGCACGGCGGCTGCGGCGCGCAATGTCCATGAGCCAGTCATGCAGAAGCCAATCGCGCCAATGCTGCGGGCGCTATCGACCGCGTCTTGCTCATCGAGCCAGGCGACAATGGCGGCAGAGTCCGTTTTCACGGTCGCCGGTGACAGCGCCTGATAATGGGGACCTACTTTTTCTCGGCCACCCTCATCGCGGAAGGTTTCGCCATCGCCAAACAAACGGCCTGTATGGGTTCGATAGTATGGGTTTGCGGCGAGCACGCTGTAACCCGCGCCTGCGAGGCTGCGCGCCATATCGAAGAATGCTGGACGCACGCCGTGAATGTCTGGCCACATGATGACAGCGGCGTGCGCGCCTTCTACCGGGTGAATGAACAGCGCGTCCACTTCGCCATCAGGTGTCGGGACCCGAACGTCCGCTTCCGTGATCGTGCCCGGTTCCGGTTGCGGCATGGCGAAAGCCGAGAGGGCGAAACTACCTGCAGCAAGGGTCGCCGAGGCACCAACCGCGAAACCGCGCCGCGTCATCGCTTTGCGTTTCAAATAGGCGTCTAATTCACGGTCGGTGGTTTCATCGCACATGGCTTGGTCCTTCTTTTCAGCATTGGTGTCCTTGCCTGATCAGATCATACAGTCAGGCGCGGCTTCAAGTGAAACAGTTGTTGCGACACTTCATCCGTGGTCTCAAGCCCAGCCCGCCCTAGCTCTCGGGAACGTGAAGCAGACCCGAGGCAGCCCCATCGCAAACCTCATCCTGATCTTAGGTGACCAGCTATCGCCAAACCTGTCCTCTCTACGCGCGGGCAGCCCTGAAACGGATCGCGTGCTGATGGTCGAGGTTCAGGAAGAAGCGACCTATGTTCGCCATCATAAAAAGAAGATTGCTTTTCTCTTCTCTACCATGCGCCATTTTGCAGAAGAGCTCCGCACGCTTGGCTGGAGCGTTGATTATGTGACGCTCGATGCGCCTGAAAATAGCGGCGGCTTTACAGGCGAGATCGAACGGGCGGTGAAGCGGCTTCGCCCCGACAAGATCCTCGTCACCGAGCCTGGTGAGTGGCGCGTGCGCGAGGCGATGGAGACCTGGGAACAGGCGTTCAACATCCCCGTCGAGATCCTCGAAGATGACCGGTTCATCGCCGCCCATTCAGAGTTCCGATCCTGGGCTGAGGGCCGCAAGCAATTGCGCATGGAATATTTCTACCGCGAGATGCGGCGGAAGACCGGCCTGCTCATGGACGGCGATCAGCCAGAGGGGGGCAAATGGAATTTTGATGCGGAAAACCGCAAACCTGCCAAAGCTGACCTTTTCATGCCAACGCCGCTGCGGACCGAACCTGATGAGATCACTGAGAATGTTCTCGCTCTCGTCGCCAGCCGGTTCGACAATCACTTTGGCGACCTGACGCCGTTTTGGTTCGGCGTCACCCGCGCCGAGGCTGAGGCCGCTTTAGACCAGTTCATAGAAACTGCGCTGGCAAAGTTTGGCGACTATCAAGATGCGATGTTGGAGGGAGAGAAATTCCTCTATCACTCCCTCCTCTCGCTCTACATCAATGCTGGTCTGCTGGATCCGCTTGTGGTCTGCCAGCGCGTTGAGGCGGCGTACAAATCCGGCGCCGCGCCGCTAAACGCTGCAGAAGGTTTCATTCGGCAAATCATAGGCTGGCGCGAATATGTGCGCGGCATCTATTGGCTCAAAATGCCAGACTATGTCGACGAGAACTTCTTCGGCAATACGCGCGCCCTACCTGACTTCTATTGGACCGGTGAGACCGATATGGCCTGCCTACGCGCCGCGATCACGCAGACCAAAGAAGAAGCCTACGCGCATCATATTCAGCGCCTGATGGTCACCGGCAATTTCGCCCTGCTTGCCGGGGTCGATCCGAAACAGGTGCATGAATGGTATCTGGCGGTCTATGCCGATGCTTATGAATGGGTTGAGCTGCCCAACACGCTGGGCATGAGCCAGTTTGGCGATGGCGGTGTGCTTGGCTCGAAGCCTTATGCTGCGTCCGGCAATTACATCCACAAAATGTCCGACCATTGCAAAGGCTGCAAGTTTGACGTGAAGCAAAAAACCGGCCACGGCGCCTGTCCGTTCAATCCACTCTATTGGGACTTCCTGCACCGCAATCGAGACAAGCTCGCCGGCAATCCGCGCATGGCGCAAATGTATCGCACATGGGACCGCATGAGCGAGGACAAGCAGCGCGATTATCTTGAGAGCGCCGCCAACGTCCTCGCCTCGCTTTAGGCCTCTAACTCTTCGAACGGATAGGTTTCGGTCGTAACCACTGACTGACCCATGGCGCTATATCGCGGTCCAGAAATCGCCTCGGGTGCAAAGTGCGCGTCGAGCGTAGCCACGTCTTCGGCAGTCAAGACAACATCATTCGCGCCGAAATTGTCTTCCAAGTGCACCAGGCTCTTCGTGCCCGGGATTGAAACAATGCACTCATCTTTCGCGAGACCCCACGCGATCGCCAGCTGAGGCAAGCTGCACCCCAGACGCTCAGCCATCTCAAGCGCCAGCGGCATCAATTCCATATTCTTCGAAAAGTGCGGCTCTGCGAGGCGCGGAAAGAAACTGCGACGCATATCGCCTTCCCAATACGAGGACGGGTCCAGCGGCGCTTGCGAGAAGATCCCGCGTCCAACCGGAGAGAATGCCACCAAGGTCGTGCCGACCTCTTTGCAAGCGTCAATCACCGCAATCTCAGGATTACGCGCAATCAGCGAATACTCCGACTGCATCGCCGCAATCGGATGAATGGCCGCGGCGGTGCGGAGCATATCGGCCGACATTTCTGAAAGGCCGATCGTCTTGATTTTCCCTTCTTGTACCAAATCGGCTAGCGCGCCGATGGAATCTTCCAGCGGCACATTCGCATCCGGGCGGTGCATGTAATAGAGATCGATCACGTCGGTTTGCAGGCGCTGCAAGCTCGCCTCGCAAGCGGCTTTGATCTTTTCAGGCCGTGCATCCAATGTCCGGCGTCCGTCCTCAAACCCAAGCACACATTTGCTGGCGAGCGTGAACTCATCGCGGCGGTGTTTCAGGAATTTCCCGATCCGCCGCTCGCTCTCGCCCATGCCATAAATCGTCGCCGTATCGAGGAAATCATACCCGAGATCCAAAGCCCGGTTGAGCAGCGTGTCGGACTCTTCTTCCGGGATGGGTGCATTATAGGCGTGCATCATATTCATACAGCCGAGACCAACCGGATTGACGCTAAACGGTCCGACATTTCGATTTTGCATTTCAGGAGACTCCAAACGGGTTTTACGGGCTTCGACTAACACGCGAAATTGCGTTCGTTAATCGGTGTCGGCGGAGTTTCGTTTGCGAGACCGTTTTTCGCGCCGACAGCGCTCAGAGCAATAGACGATCTTGTCCCAGTTTCGCTCCCACTTCTTGCGCCAATTGAACGGGCGCGCGCAGACCGGGCAGGTCTTAGAAGGTAGGTTTTGCTTTTTCATCGCGGCGCGTCCTCAGCGCCGAGCGGTAGGGAAAGCTGCATATCTGACACTTTGGCTTTTCGCTTTTGTCCACGCATCGGAATGCCAGACTTGCGGCTGCCATGCTTATTCTGAATCGCATCTGCGGTTTTGCGAAAGCCGTTTCCTTTTCGAATCGCCCAGACTTTTTGGCGGGCCTCGCGCGCGGCCTCCATATGATCAACAATCGACATCGGGTAGGCCTTGCCGAGCACGCCGCCGGCTCCCTCCCACGTCCAGGGCTCGTGAATGAACGTGTCCGGCACCTCACTGAGTTCGGGCACCCAGCGCCGAATGAAAGCGCCGTCCGGATCCTGGTCCTGGCCTTGTTTCACCGGATTATAGATGCGGATTGTATTTATCCCGGTGGTGCCCGATTGCATCTGCACCTGCGGCCAGTGAATGCCGGGTTCGTAGTCTGTGAATGACCGCGCCAAGTGTTCACCCGGTTTGCGCCAATCGAGCCAGAGATGATAGCTCGCCACCGCCATCAGCATGGCGCGCATTCGGAAATTCATCCAGCCTGTCGCATTGAGCGCGCGCATGCAGGCGTCCACAAAGGGCAATCCGGTTTCACCCTTACACCACGCTGCCAGGCGCACGGCATCCGGTTCGCTTGGCCGTAATCCGTTACAGGCCGCATGCAAGTTGCGATATTCGAGCTGCGGCTCATCTTCGAGCTTTTGAGTAAAGTGGTCGCGCCAATGCAATCGCCCCTGAAAGGAGGACATGGATCCGCGCCAGCCGCCTTTGACTGCATCGGCTTTCAGTTGTCGTTGCCGCGCCCATCCAGCCTGCGCGGTTTCACGCATCGATAGCGTGCCCCAGGCCAAGTGCGGAGACAGGCGCGAGCAATGTTCTGCGCCGGCAGCCGGGCTCGACATGGCACGGCGATACGGCGCTCCGCGCTCGTGAAGAAAACTCTCAAGCGTAGAGAGGCCTGCTTCGCGCCCACCGCGCTGTCGGCCTGGGCATAAGTCTGGCACAAGGCCGAGATCGGCTGCGGTTGGAATGTCACCCAGCGAGACCCCGGAGACCGGCTCTAAGCCACGCGGCGCCTCGGTCTCAGGCTCACCCATGAAGGCGTCCCAGCGTTTCGCCCAGCCATTGCGACTCTTCAGGCGACGGATCACACCCGCTTGGCGAATCTCCGTCCAGGCCAGGCCTGTCTGTTTGGCCCAGGCAGCAACCTTGAGGTCGCGCGCATATGTCCAACCATTTCCGGTCTCTTCATGCGACCAAAGCGCGATCCCTCCGAACTTGCGACGCGCGCGCTCCAAGATCTCAACTGTATCTCCGACGCGGACAACCAATGGCTGCCCAAGCGCTGCGAGCTCTCCGCGAAGCTCGATCAAGCTCTCTCGAACAAACGCCCATTGCCGCGCTGAATAATCCGGCAGCTGCCACAGGTCCGGCTCAGCAATGAAGAGCGGCAGAACAGGCCCCTGCCGCGCCGCCATCACCAAAGCTCGGTGATCATGCACACGCAGATCCCGTTTGAACCAGACAATTTGGAGCGGTCTTGAACTCATATGTCAGGACATAGAGCGCTCAAGAAATGCTTCGAGAGCGCACAACCGCGCCGGGTCTAACGTGTCCTTACCTCACCCACGCGCCAGGGGCGTTGGTGCGGTAGCCGAGGGACTGGTAGGCTGCGTCGACGACGCTCTGCCCGCGCGCGTTTAGGAGCAGGCCTGGCCCCATCTGATTCATCGTGTAGCTGAACGCCAATCCGCAATCCGGGTCGGCAAACCCGATCGATCCGCCAGCACCAACATGACCGAAGGCCGCTTCGCCCATAATTGCGCTTTTCTGATCGCCTTGCGGATAAGCGCGGTTGTCCATGGATTTCATAAAGCCGGAGGCAAAGCGTGATGGCAGCAGCAGCGTCGCATCAATTCCAGAGGCTGTCGTCACCCGCGTCATAGCTGCCAGCCGGTCCGCAGAAACGAGAGAGCCATCATTCGTGGCGAGCGGCGTATACCAAGCCACCTGCCCGCGCGCATTGGCAATCCCGCCTGCGCCGCCAATCTCAGCCTTTTGGGCTTCTGGATCATTCATGTTCCAGCCGCCTGTGTTCAGGAAAGAGAGAGATTGAAGCGATTGCGGCTCGGTGAGCAGCTTGATCGTGAAGGCAGTCGGCTCATCGCCTTCTTTCGGTTCATACATCCGAATCGGTGCGAGCGGTTTTGCAAAATCATCCGGCACACCAATCCAGAAATCAGCGCCGGTTTTGCTCGCAACCTCATCCGCAAAAAACTGACCGAGCGATTTTCCGGACACTCGCCGGACCAGCTCACCGACCGTCCAGCCAAAATTGATCATGTGATAGCCGTTGCGCGTGCCAGGCTCCCACCAGGCCTCTTCGTCTTCCATGCGTGAGATCATATAATCCCAGTCGAGAAACCCGCCCTCGCGGACCGGATCGCGCAAGGCGGGAACAGCGCTTTCATGGTTCAGCATCATCTGAACCGTGGTTTGTTCTTTGCCATTCTTAGCGAAGCCCGGCCAATAGTCTGACACCAAAGCTGCCGGGTTCAATTCCCCCCGATCGATCAGGATATGAGCGCAAAGTGCCGTCGCCGCCTTGGTACAGGAAAATACGATTGAGACCGTGTCCTCTTGCCAGGCTTCACCCGTGTCAGGGTTCGCCATGCCACCCCATAAATCGACTTTGGTTTCGCCATTCACGCTGAGGCAAACCGACGCCCCGACCTCGCCGCGTTCAGCAAAATTGCGCTCAAATTCTTCGCGGACGCGCTCAAATTGTGGATCACAGTGACCTTGCACCTGGCTCATGGCGGGGCTCCTCCTATATATGCAGATCATAGAAGCAGGGTTTCGGGCGCGGCGCGAGGCTGACTTTGGGGCACGCAGCACGCGCGAGGAGCCGGCCATGGCAAACAAGCAAGCGATCTTTCTCGAAGGCAATTTGCTGCGCCACATCATCATTATGGCCTCGTCCGCCAGCATTGGCTTGGTCTCGATCTTCTTGGTCGATTTTGCCGATTTGCTGTTCATTTCCATGCTCGGCGAAGCCGAGCTCGCCGCCGCCGTTGGATTTGCGGGCACCGTCTTGTTCTTCACATTCTCGGTTTCAATTGGGATGACCATCGCGACCAGCGCACTGGTGGCGCAGCGACTGGGCCAAGGCGATCCGGTCGAGGCCCGAAAGATCGCAACCAGTGTGATTCTGTTCGGGATTGGCGTGACCAGCTTGCTGGCTTTGATTTGCTGGATCTATGCGCCGAGCCTACTCGGACTGATTGGCGCGCAAGGCTACACGCAAGAGATGGGCGTTCGCTACTTCCGGATCGTTGTCGCAGCCATGCCGATCGCGGCGGTTGGGATGATGGCGAGCGGGATCTTGCGAGCCCATGGCGATGCCCGCCGCGCGATGACCGTGACCCTGGTGGCAGGCGCGGTGAACGCGATCTTAGATCCAATCCTGATCTTCTGGGTCGGGCTGGGCTTAGAAGGCGCAGCTTATGCCTCTGTGGCGGCGCGCTTTGCCACGCTCGCCACAGCGCTCTATCCGATTTTCAAACACTATGGCGGCTTCGCAAAAGTCGATCTGCCGCGCTTCAAAACAGACTTAAAGCCAATCATCGCAATCGCGGCGCCGGCCATGCTGACCAATGTCGCGACACCGATTGGCAATGGCTTCGTCACCCGCGCGATTTCAGAGTTTGGCGACAGCGCGGTGGCGGCAATGGCGGTGACCGGACGTCTAACGCCGCTCGCCTTCTGTGTGATCTTTGCGCTCTCTGGCGCGGTCGGTCCGATCATTGGACAGAATTTCGGTGCCAAACAGTTTGGCCGCGTACGGGGCACGCTGATCAAGGCGGTTCAGTTCACGGCGATTTATGTAGCTGTGATGTGGGCGATATTGATGCTCGCGCATGGTTTTATCTCTGCCAGTTTCCAGCTCAGCGAAGACGGCGCGAATATCGTCTTCTGGTTTGCGCTGGTCGTGGCGCCACTCTTCCTGTTCAACGGGACTTTGTTTGTCTCGAACGCAGCGTTCAACAATTTGCGGCGGCCTTTATTCTCGACCTTCCTGAACTGGGGCAAGAACACGATTGGCGTGGTACCCTTCATTGCGGTCGGCGCGGCGATGGGCGGCGCGCCTGGCGTCTTGATCGGCCAAGCGATAGGCGGCGTGCTGTTCGGTATTGCCGGCTTCTGGCTCGCTTATCGATTGGTGGGACGCTATGAGAGCGGCAAATCAGATCCGGACAAAGGCCTCAAATTTCCGCTGATGCGGCGCCGCGCCGAGGCGCCATTTAACTCTCCGCGCAGCTAAATCATCAGACTTAGGCCTGGCATTCACCATATAATTCACTGACGCGAAACAGTTTAAGTACTGCGCCTGTAATAATTATGCTTTTCAAGTAGTTTTGAGACATGAGAGCAATGACGGATAGCTTATAGGATGTGAATTCTACCCCTCAACTAGGAGCAAGCGTCGCCCGCGACCTGTCGTCGGCGCCGTCGGTACATTGAGGGAGTATTTCATGTTGAACAAACTAATGGGCGCAACGGCGCTTGGGGTCGTAATGAGCGCTGGGATCGGATTGACGGCACAGGCGCAGGGCAATCCGACTCCGGATTGTCGAGAGAATCCAGATGGCCCATTTGATGTTGTTGACGAATTGGGGATTACGATTCTTGATCCGAACAACATCCCCTTCGCTCTCCAGGGCGAAGGGCTTGAATGCGGCACCGGGGCTGAGGCAACCGCCGCCAACACGCAGGCTACGGGAACCAATGCCAAGGCAACGGCACAAAGCGCAACCGCGATTGGGGATGGCGCGCAGGCCTTAGCGTTCCAGGCAACAGCGCTTGGCATGAATGCGCAGGCCGCAGCTGCAAACACCACGGCCGTTGGGCAAGGGGCCGCCGCGGTATCAGAGAATGCCACCGCCGTTGGACAGGGTGCCCAAGCGATAGCGAGAAATTCAAGCGCGTTTGGTCAAGACGCATTTGTGGATGAGCCTTCCGCTTATAGTGTCGCGATTGGGCGAAACGCTCGCGTTGAGAGCGTTCCTGATGACCCCAATACCGACGACGCGGACGAGTCAGTAGATTCTACAGATTCAGTTGCGATCGGCTCTTTCTCACTGGTGCAAGGCGATGAATCAGTCGCGGTTGGAGATAGTGCAGAAGCTAAAGCATCCAATGCAGTGGCCCTCGGCTCTGAATCAGAGGCCCTAGCGGATGACGGGATCGCGATCGGACTACGCGCAAGGGTCGGCGATGAGGCGACACGAGCGATCTCGATTGGGGATAACGCGTTCAATTACTCGGAAGGCGCGATCAATATTGGGGCGGCTGCGCAGGTCGATGAGGACTCCGAATTTGCAATTGCCTTCGGATATAGCGCGGATGTCGGGGAAGACGCAGATGACAGTATTGCGATCGGACGAGACGCGAGCATCGAAGACGAGGCAACCATGTCACTCGCCATGGGGGCGTCTACAAGTGTGGATTCCATCGGAGGCTTAGCGCTTGGACACAACGCAGACGTGGACGCGAATGCAGAGGGGGCCGTCGCGATCGGTAAAGACGCTGACGTAAACGCGAATGCAGGCAATAGCGTTGCAATAGGTCAAGACGCCCTGGTCGACGAGGACGCCCTGCAATCAGTTGCAATCGGTGGCAATGCAGACGTCCGAAAAGACGCCATTTATGGAGTCGCCATCGGTAATCTTGCCGTTATTGATGAAGGACATGAAGAAAGCACAGCGGTGGGTTTTCAGGCTTATGCCGACGCTGATTACGCTGTCGCACTCGGTGCAAACGCTAAGGTTTATGGAGATAACGGCGTTAGCATCGGCTATAACGCGAATGTATCTCTGCAGGGAGGGGGCGTCGCGATTGGAGGAAACTCTAGTGTGGAAGCCATTTATGGTGTCGCCTTGGGAGATCAGTCCAAGGTTTCAATTGACGCCTTTAACGGCATCGCCATAGGACATATGGCTAACGCGGCCCACAATAACTCCGCTGCATTTGGCGCGCGCGTTTCTACCCAACGGGCATTCCAATACATATTCGGCGGTGAGTTTACCAATTACACGATGCCGGGCATCGTCTCGGACGAATCGAGAGCGGTGCAGTCTGGCCCGCTTTCGCTGGTCTTGACCGATGCATTTGGTAATCTTGCCAGCGATGGCGGCGATACGCTCAGCCGCATTCTCGCTGGGATCAATTCGAACGCGGGTGGGATCCGAGATATCAGACAGTCGCTAGCATCTTCGCCAACGTCGCCGACAACGCCAACCACTCCGACCACGCCGACGACTCCAACAACGCCGGATGGAATGGAGGCGCAAGAGAAAGCGATTGCTGACAACACCGCGTCGATTGGCATGAACAAGCAAGCGATCAATACGAACACGCAGGAGATCGCGGCGGTGAAATCGACCAGTAGTGAGAACCAGCAACGGGTTGCGCGGGCGGAAGAGACCCTGGAAACCCACGCTGAAAGCATCCGCAAAAACACCCAGCAGGTAAGCTTGATGAATTCGCGGTTTGAGTCGATTGGCCTGCAGCTTGATGCTCTGGCGCAACAGGTCTCCAGCAATACCGAGCAAATTCAAGAGAATACGGCCGGGATCGCAATCGCCAATGCCATGGCCGGCAGCTCTTGGCTGCAAGCCAACGAGACCCAGGCCTTCACGGCCAATTGGGGCTATTACAACAATTCCAGCGCCTTCGCATTCAGCGCCACCCAGCGGCTCGACAAGAACTGGTCAGCCAATATGGGCATCGGTGTCTCAACGGATGAAGGGGAAGTCGGCGCCCGCGCGGGTATCCGATACGGTTGGTAAGCCGAAAACTGAAACGCGCGGGCGACAGAGGCCTGCGCGTTTGACATCGAACACATGAAGAAGGCCGCCCCTGGAGAGAAAGAGGCGGCCTTTTTGATAGGTGAGCTATGAAACTTAGTGGCGGTTGCTCAGACGAGCGCGACGCCGACGCCGCTTGTCCAACATGCTTGTGCCTGTCTCCTCTTGAACTTCGGGAGCTGGGGCTTTGATCTCGACAACTGGCTTCGCGATATAGATCGCATTGATCTCAGTTGCCGGAAGGGTGTTGCGAGGCACCGCGATTTGGGCTGTTTCTGTTTCGCGGACTTGCGGGTTCATTGTTTCATTCCTTTGTAAATTCAGGGGATTAGCCTGATCAGCGGGGGTTGAAGCTGTTTGTTTGTTGCCGCCGATGAAGAGTAATTGGGAAAGTCCTTATTGTTTTTCAATAAGTACATATCGTTTTTCGGCAATTATTTTTGAAAATCGTTTAAATTCAGAGACATAGAAATCACGATTTTTTCCAAGAAAAACAATGTTACCGATAACAGAAACGGTCATAGCGGGCTGAATTTGGTGCAAAGCTCTGGTCAGAGGCGCCGGAATGATCAATCTTGACCAAAAGAAAGATACACGCCCCGGCGCACGGGCGACTTCGGGAGGCCATTATGAAACGAGATATTGATCTGGATCTAAAGCAACGCGCACAACAAGTCCTGCCGAACGGCGTCTATGGCCATGAATCAACGCTGCTGCTGCCAGAGACATATCCGCAATTCTTCAGCAAGGCCGAAGGCGCTTATTTGTGGGATGCGGATGGCAATAAGTATCTCGACTTTATGTGCGCCTATGGACCGAACCTGCTCGGCTATGCTGATCCGCGCGTGAACGAGGTTGCCATTGCTCAGCTGGCCAAGGGTGACGCGATGACCGGCCCCTCCCCCGCCATGGTCGAGCTCGCGGAAACCATGACCGACATGGTCAGCCATGCCGACTGGGCGATGTTTTGCAAGAATGGCACTGATGCGACCACAATGGCGAAAACCATCGCGCGCGCGCAGACCGGAAAACGGATCATCCTGGTTGCCGCCGGCGCCTATCACGGCGCAGCCCCCTGGTGCACCCCGATGCCGGCTGGCGTGATCGATGAAGATCGCGCTTATATTCAAACCTACGACTATAATAGTGTCGAAAGCCTCGAAGCGGCGGTCAAAACCGCTGGCGATGATCTGGCCGGGATCTTTGCGACACCGTTCAAGCATGACGCCTTTACCGATCAGGCGCTTCCCGATCCGGCCTATGCGAAACGCGCGCGTGAGTTATGTGATCAAACCGGTGCGATGCTGATCGTTGACGACATTCGCGCCGGGTTCCGTCTGGCGCGGGACTGCAGCTGGGAGCTGATCGGCGTTCGCCCGGACCTCAGCACCTGGGGAAAGAGTTTCGCCAACGGCCTGCCCATCTCCGCATTGCTGGGGTCCGATCGCGCCCGTGAGGGGGCTGCCGCGATCTACGCCACCGGCTCATTTTGGTTCTCCGCCGTACCAATGGTGGCAGCCCTGAAGACGCTGCAGATTCTGCGGGAGTCCGATTACCTGGAACATATGCTGGCGCTCGGAACGCAATTGCGCGGCGGCTTGCAAGACGCCGCCGCGTCGACCGGGATTGGGTTCCGGCAAACAGGCCCGGTTCAGATGCCGCTCTTCCTGTTTGACGAGGATCCGGATTTTCGTGTCGGCTTTGCCTGGTCTGAGGCAATGCTCAGACGCGGCATTTACGTTCATCCCTGGCACAATATGTTCTTGTGCCAAGCCATGACGGAAGCCGACATCGCACAGACAATCGCTGCGGCGCGCGAGGCATTTGTTGAGGTCAAAGACAATCGCGCTGCGCTGGAACCGCACCCGGTCGTGGCTGCGATGTTCTCGGCCATGGCGGCGGAGTAACCCCACTCAAAAACGAAAAAAGGGGCAACCAAAAGGCTGCCCCAGTTCGAAGAATACGCAATTTTAGAGGGTTTCTAAAAACGCGTTCTCAAGGTCACGCCATATGTCGCGGGATCCTGAGTGAATTGACCGCGTGCGCGATTGCCTTCGCCTCCACGCAGCGGAATGTTGAAGGTCACGTTCTTGGTGATTTCATCCGTGACGTTGCGCCCCCAGAATTCGAGGGTCCAGCGGTCGTCTGGTGATGAAACGCCCACTCGCAAGTTCACTTTCGTGTGCGAGTCTTGAATATCGCCTGGCAGCAAGACATCCGACAGAAGCTCTGTTGGCTGCGTACTGGTTCGACGATCATCCTCGTAACGCAGGTTCGCATTGGCAAACCAGTTGAAGTTCTCGAAGGTCGACTCATAAGTCGCACCGGCCACAATCACGTTCTCTGGCGCATTGGTCAGGGAGTTACCGCAAAGGTTTGCAGCGTTCGGATTGAAAGCTGGATCAGACTGATCAAGCACGTCACAATTGTTTGGATAACGCGCATCTGAATAGGTCCAGTTGAAGTTGGCCGACAGATTGTTTGTCAGCTGCGCTTCAGTTTCGACTTCGATCCCGGTGGCTTTCGCTTTTCCGACATTGAAGGTCTGGAAGCGAATGCCGGTAAATTCGAGCACCTGGAACCCTTCAAGATCCTGATGGAAGACCGCAACGTTAGCACGTGCACGTCCGTCAAACAGGGTAGACTTGAGGCCAAGCTCCCAAGCGTCGACAAGTTCGGAGTCAAACCGTGGATCTGCACCGCCTGCGGCCGCAGACGCATCCAAGTTAAATCCACCAGACTTAAAGCCGTGCGTGAAACCACCATAGACATTGATGTCCGGGGTGATCGAGTAGCCGAGCTTGATTGTGTAGACCAATTCTTCGTCGTCGAACGAGTCATCAAACTCCTGCGGCAAGAGGCCAGCCAGTGGTGATGCGGAGAATGGCGCGAAGAACGGACCGAAATTCTCTTCATTGAAGACTGGCGCTGCGAAGATGAAACAGTTCAGAGCGACCGCTGGGCCAGCCAAAGAAGCCGGGATGGCGTCTGGATTTGTTGCCAAGGTCGTGAACGTCCCGAGACAGGCATCGAAATTCCCATCCAGCTGCTCAAAGCTGCCATCTTTGCTTTCTTCAACGTAGCGAAGACCAACGGTCAGATCCAGATTATCCGTCAGAGCCAAGATGTTGTGGGTGAAGATCGAGAAGGACTCACCTTCTTGCAGGAAGGCGTTGCTCGCAAAGTCACCATTGGCATCAGCGCCGCCTGCGAAGGCCCGCAAAACGTTTGCCGATTGACCAAGCAAGCCTGCGCTCACCCCGCTTTGGAACTCATCCAACAGCGTCAGAGATCCACGAGAATCGATGGTTTCATCAGAGTAGTAAAGACCAATCAGCCAGTCCAAACGATCGTTGAACGCCGAATCCTGCAATCTCAATTCGTGCGTTATTGTTTCAATCTCGGTGACGTTACCACCTGGAGTGAACGGGCTGCCTGGTGTTGCTTGCGCCTCTGGCGAACGTCCCACCGTAAAGATGTTTAGACTTGTGTAATCGGTACTCCGGAAAGTTTCGTCTTCGAAGTCGCGGTACGCACCGATATAGGTGAGATCACCGAGTGGCGTATCGACATTATACTCCAAGGTGGTCTGCTCCCCAGAAAGTGGTCCATTATTTGAGTTAGTACCGGCTTCAGATATGGAGCTGAACTATGGGCAAGAGACTGAAGCCTGAAGAGATTATTGCGAAGCTGCGGGAGGTTGAGGTTCGCCTCGCTCGCGGAGAGACGGCGGCGCAGGCTGCCCGTTCAATCGGCGTGACCGAGCAGACCTACTATCGCTGGCGCAAAGAGTATGGCGGGCTGCAGGTCGGCCAGGCCAAACGGATGAAAGAGATTGAGAAGGAGAACGCGCGGTTGCGGCGGGCTGTCTCTGATCTGACGCTAGACAATCAAATCCTGCAGGAAGTCGTGCGGGGAAAGTACTAAGCCCTTCACGCAAACGCCTTGCGATCGATCATGTGGTGGAAGAGCTGGGCGCGTCGGAGCGCCGGGCTTGCCGCGTGATCGGTCAGCATCGCTCTACGCAGCGCAAGGTCAGGACACCTCGCGGTGACGAGCCTGCGCTGACAGAAGCGATCACTAGGCTCGCCACGCATTTCGGCCGATACGGCTATCGCCGGATCACGGAACTGCTGAGGCGAGACGGCTGGCATGTGAATGAGAAGCGCGTCTATCGCATATGGCGACGTGAAGGGCTCAAAGTCCCGCAGAAGCAACCCAAACGCGGGCGACTGTGGTTGAATGATGGATCGTGCGTGAGGCTCAGGCCTGCACACAAGGGCCATGTCTGGTCCTATGACTTCGTCCAGGACCGCACCCATGATGGAAAGGTTTTCCGCATGCTGTGCGTCATCGACGAGCACACGCGTGAGTGTCTCGCGATACGTGTCGAGCGGCGCCTGAACTCTCGGGATGTTCTGGATGTGCTTGGCGAGCTGTTCGTGCGGCACGGCGCACCAGAGCATATACGCTCTGACAATGGACCAGAGTTTATCGCCATCGCGCTAAGGGAGTGGCTGCAGCGCATCGGCGTCGAAACGCTGTACATCACGCCGGCAAGTCCATGGGAGAATGGCTACTGCGAAAGCTTCAACTCCAAGCTCAGAGATGAGTTGCTGGCCCGAGAAATCTTCTACGATCTACGCGAAGCCAAGGCCCTCATAGAAGGCTGGAGGTACCATTACAACACGGCCAGACCGCACTCTTCTCTGGGCTATAAAGCGCCCGCGCCAGAAGCCATCTTGCCCGCAGCGATCATACTGCCTTACCATGTGGAGGTAGCAGCATGATCGCTGCTACGTGGAAACCGCCGGACTAACAAAGACGGTGGACCACCTCGGTGGGGCAGACCATATAAACCCTAGCACTCAGGAAATATTCAAATAATTGATTCCGCTTCGCCCACATTATTATTCATCAACGGCAGCGAAAAACAATATGTTTCTCTACGAGCGAAACCATAAATTTTTCAACGTATCTTTTTTTAGTAAAAATTAGTAGCAGGCGATCCGCGAGTGGGAATGTCCCGAACCGATATGATCAACCAGATTGGACTACGTTACTGGTTTCTGCTTTGCCACACAAAGCAGAAACCATCTCCCCCACCCCTAAAGCCCGAGCTCTTCTTCGCGGAGTTTTTTGACTTGGTCGCGTAGGCGGGCGGCGTCTTCGAATTCGAGATTGGCGGCGGCTTCGCGCATTTGTTTTTCGAGATCGGCGACCACGGCCTGGAGGTTGTGGCCCTGGCCAGGCTCGAAGGCGGTTTGCTCTTCGGCGACGGCTTTCTTGCGGGACTTGCCGCCTTTGAGCTGCGTGCGCCCGCCCGGTTTCTCGCCGAGCTCACCAAGAATGTCGGCCACCTCGCGCTTGATCGTGGTCGGGGTGATGCCATGTTCGGCATTATAAGCCTGTTGTTTCTCACGGCGCCGCTCGGTCTCTTCCATAGCGCGCTGCATTGAGCCGGTAATCTTGTCGGCATACAGGATGACGCGCGCCTCGGCGTTACGAGCAGCCCGTCCAATTGTCTGTACCAGCGAGGTTTCAGAGCGCAGGAAGCCCTCCTTATCGGCGTCGAGAATGCCGACCAGGCCGCATTCCGGGATGTCGAGGCCTTCGCGGAGCAGGTTGATGCCGACCAGAACGTCAAACTCACCAAGGCGCAGATCGCGGATGATCTCGATCCGCTCCACCGTGTCGACATCGGAGTGCATGTAACGGACTTTGATGCCCTGCTCGTGCAGATATTCGGTCAGGTCTTCGGCCATTTTCTTGGTCAGCGTGGTGACCAGGGTGCGGAAGCCGGCCGCGGTCGTGTTGCGGATCTCGGCGGTCAGATCATCGACCTGGTTTGTGGTGCCGGTCGAGACGGGCCGAACGGTGACTTCGGGGTCCAGCAGGCCGGTCGGTCGGATGACTTGCTCGGTAAAGACGCCGCCGGTGCGCTCCAGCTCCCACGGGCCGGGCGTGGCTGAGACGTGCACGGTTTGCGGCCGCATGGCCTGCCATTCCTCAAACTTGAGCGGGCGATTGTCGAGGCAAGACGGCAGGCGGAAGCCATACTCGGCAAGCGTGCGCTTGCGCGAGAAGTCGCCTTTATACATGGCCCCGATTTGCGGCACGGTCTGGTGCGACTCATCGACGAAGACCAAGGCATTGTCCGGCAAATATTCGAACATGGTTGGCGGCGGATCGCCTGGCTTGCGGCCGGTGAGATACCGGGAGTAGTTCTCAATCCCGTTACAGCTGCCCGTCGCGGCCATCATTTCCAGATCATATTGAACCCGCTGCTCAATGCGCTGCGCTTCCAGCAGTTTGCCCTCTTTCTGGAAGTGTTCGAGCGTTTGCTTGAGCTCGACTTTGATTTGCTCAATCGCCTGATTGAGCGTCGGCCGCGGCGTCACATAGTGGCTGTTCGCATACAGTTTGATGGCTGGCAGCGTCTCCGACTTTCGGCCGGTCAGCGGGTCAAACTCGGTAATGCTCTCAAGCTCATCGCCGAAGAAGGACAGCTTCCACGCGCGGTCTTCATAGTGCGCCGGGAAGATATCGATGATATCGCCCTTCATCCGGAAAGAGCCGCGCTGGAAGGCCATGTCGTTGCGGGTATATTGCAGCTCAACCAGCAGCTTCGCGACCTCGCGTGGATCGATCCGCTGCCCGGCCTCAAGCTTGCGCGTCATGGACGTATAGGTCTCAACCGACCCGATGCCGTAAATGCACGAGACGGACGCGACGATGATACAATCATCGCGCTCCAGGATGGCGCGGGTCGCAGAATGGCGCATACGGTCGATCGCTTCATTGATCGAGCTTTCTTTCTCAATGTAGAGATCGCGCCGCGGGACATAGGCCTCCGGCTGGTAATAGTCATAATAGGAGACGAAATACTCAACCGCATTATTCGGGAAGAAGGATTTGAACTCCCCGTAAAGCTGCGCCGCCAGTGTCTTGTTTGGCGCCAGGATTAAGGCTGGCCGCTGCGTCGCCTCGATAATCTTCGCCATGGTAAAGGTCTTACCCGTGCCCGTGGCGCCGAGCAGAACCTGGTCGCGTTCGCCGCCCTGGATCCCTTCGACCAGTTCCGGAATGGCGGTGCGCTGATCGCCAGCTGGATCATAGGGCGAGCTGACCTTGAGTTCGATCCCGCCTTCAAGCTTTTCCCAGCGCCGATCGGGGCGATGCGGCGTCCACTCACTCGACGACAATCCGCCGACGGCATCAAGAGCCGCGCCGCTCAAATTGAAAACACTTGGCGCTTCTGAAACGCGGGACCCACTATCGTTTGGCATGCCCCTTAATTAGGTGTTTTTCGGGTCACCGCAAACAAAAAGGGCGGCCTCAAAGACCGCCCTTCTTCACTGCTGACAGAATTTGTCTACATGCCGCACGTTGTCGT
>Ga0256829_1001415_pt1 | contig 19863 bp, 12 predicted proteins | sample 131447metaG_FD_185979 | JGI IMG/M metagenome (GOLD analysis project Ga0256829, IMG submission 185979) | Hydrothermal vent microbial communities from Lau Basin, Pacific Ocean - 131-447 | ecosystem: Environmental > Aquatic > Marine > Hydrothermal vents | place: Pacific Ocean: Lau Basin | collected...
ACACCTTGCGTAAGGTGTCTGAGTCTCTGAGTCTCTGAGTCTGAGTCTCTGAGTCTGAGTCGAAGATTTCTATTTTGCACCAAATCAATTCAACTATTTAAAAATATTAAAACCTCTTGACGACATTTTGCCATATATTCGTCTGGCAATTCTTTTTATAATTGGATCTGCACTTTTTGTTTTGATACTTTTTTCTACTGCTTTATAATCCCCCATATATTTGGCTATTTTATATAGTATGCTTCTAATTTTTCCCATCTTTATTTCCTTCTTTGCATTATAATTTAGTGTTAAAATTTGTTTCTGATTCTGATATGTGGTAGATGTGCATTTTATACCTTTTTATGCCTTTTATGTAAGTGTTATAAAAACGATTTTATTATTTTTCCAAATAAACCATAAGATCTTAATTTTTTAGCCACATATATAGAAAAACCAACATCCTTGGATTTGGTCTTGACAAAAATAGGATAGTTTTCCCTCTTATTCTTTCTTTGAATGGATATGTTTTTTTATTTTACTATTTCTACTAGATTCAAGAATTTCATATCGGATCTCAATCTCTTCTGGCTCTTTGATCATCTCTTTTTTTAGCGCCACTCCATCTTTTGCCAACAGCTCTGTAATCTTTTTAAAATCACTACACCATTTTTTAGCCATTTGTTTGTCTTTTTCTATCTCATATTTATTAATCTTCACTTCACTATCCACAAACCTTGTAAAAGCAAGGGAAAGTTTACCATTTTCTACTCTATAGGCGATTTTATACTTTTTGTTTTGTGTATCGATATACCCTTTCTCATATAACACTATTTCTTCAAAGCTATAGCCTAACTGCTCGAAAGATTTTGTAATCTTTTCCATCGAAATAACAGTGGGTATATTATTGAATGTAAAGTTTACAATCTGCGACCTGTAAATCTTATTTTGTGATGTGATATATAGCTATTTCTTGCTATAGGAAATGTTGAGAGTGTATAAGAGCATCAGTAGTCTACTCTATTTTGTGGAATGGCGTCTTACTTGCATGACAATAATGCGTTTTATAATTTAAAAAGCAGAAGCAATGCTGTATTTCATAAATTACAGGCATATTTATTAATGAAATAAATATGTATTTTTAGGGATTCAAACACAATTAAAGAATTTAGTATGTGATTTCTTACGGTTTCATATTAAATTAATGACAGATTTGGCATAATGCTTACATAAATCTTTAAAGGCATATAATGCAACAGAATAATCTGATCAAGAGTATCCAAAAGCGTAAAGATGAACTAGGCTGGACTATTGAGAGGATCTCTCAGGAGTCTGGTGTTGGCATCCGAACTGTCAATAGAATTTTGGCAGGGCAGGATGTGCGATTGAGCTCTATAAAATCAGTAGTTGAAGCATTGGGTTTGAGCATTATGATCGATAGAAAGCTTTCGGCATAAACGGTATTTGTATGACAGATAAAATATTGCAGAGTATTGAAGATACAAAAGGTATGTATTATCGCCTGATTTTGTTGGTAGGTAATCAGGAGGAGTTCAAGCCTCTTGCAGAAACACTCACAAAGGAGATGGATGTTACAGCAGTCAATGTAAATCTTGAGCTTTCCAGGCAACTGCTTCATAAAACATCGAGACAGAGGAAGTTAGGCTTAGCAAAGGCAATGCAGGAGATAATCGGTGAATCTGAACCTGTTCTACTAAAGCATATTGATATTCTGTTTGATGTCGATCTTGGGCAGGATCCGCTGCGTCTTTTGGAGTCGCTCTCACGCAATAAGACTGTTGTAGCCCTGTGGAACGGTCATATAGATGATGGAAAGTTGGTATATGCTGAACCTGGACACCCGGAATATCGTAGCTACAATACAAAAGATTTGATCGTCATTGATTTGAGTACAGAAACACATTAAAGAAGGAAAGAGATACAGATGAAATACAACGAATTAATTAAGTTTGATCCTATCGAAACGGTTATTCAACTAAGAGATGCCGATGAGGCCTCTGCCGCAAAACAGCTGGTTCGAAACTATGTGATCTCCCATGAAATGGCTGATCGCTTGAACAACCTGGTCTTTCCTCAGCTTCAGTACAACACTCCCGTGGATAACAAGGGAGTGCTGATCGTGGGTAACTACGGAACCGGTAAGTCGCACTTGATGTCTGTTATCTCTTCTCTTGCAGAAGATGCTGCACTTGTAGATGAAATCAATGATGAGACTGTCGCCAAAAATGCGGTGCAGATTGCAGGTAAGTTCAAAGTGATCCGTACTGAGATCGGTGCTACAGAGATGTCTCTGCGTGATATTTTAGTAATGACACTCGAAGAAAGTCTGGAGCAGATGGGAGTGGATTATATTTTTCCGGATGCAGCGACGGTTTCCAGTCACAAGGGGGCTTTTGAAGATATGATGGCCGCTTTCAACACTGTCTATCCAGATAAAGGATTACTGCTGGTTGTTGATGAACTTCTGGACTATCTTAGAACAAGAAAAGATCAGGCTTTAATCCTGGATTTAAACTTTCTTCGTGAAGTGGGTGAAGTATGTAAAGAGCTGCGATTTCGTTTTATCTCCGGAGTTCAGGAAGCTATTTTTGATTCTCCTCGTTTTGCCTTTGTTGCTGACTCCCTTCGCAGGGTTAAAGATCGTTTTGAGCAGATACTTATAGCCAGAAATGATGTCAAGTTCGTTGTTGCCGAGAGACTTCTGAAAAAGAGTGCCGACCAATTGGTAAAAATCCGTGAACACTTGACTCCTTATGCTAAGTTTTACGACAACATGAATGAGCGGATGGATGAATTTGTCCGCTTGTTTCCTATTCATCCTGATTATATTGACACTTTTGAGAGGGTAACGGTTGTAGAAAAACGGGAGATCCTTAAAACCATCTCTGCTGCGATGAAAAATATTATAGATGAAGACCTTCCAGAGAATGCTCCGGGACTCATCGCATATGACTCCTACTGGAAGACGCTGATCACCAATCCCTCTTTCCGCTCTATTCCCGAAATAAGAGAGGTGATCGAGTGCAGCAATGTGCTGGAACAACGGATCGAGAGTGCCTTTACCAGACCTGCGTATAAACTGATGGCACTGCGGATTATTCACGCTCTCTCTGTGCATAGGTTGACTACTGGCGATATTCATGCAAAGCTGGGACCAACTGCCAAAGAGTTACGAGATGGACTTTGTCTTTATGAACCAATGATCGCTGAAATGGGCGGTGAAGAAGTTGATAATGATTTACTGGGACATGTAGAGATGGTTTTACAGCAGATCCACAAAACTGTCAGCGGACAATTCATCTCCTATAACCCTGAAAATGGTCAATACTATCTTGACCTGCAAAAAACAGATGATTTTGATGCCCTGATAGATCGCAGAGCAGAGACACTGGACGATGCACAACTCGATCGCTATTATTACAATGCTCTTCGCCGATTGATGGAGTATGAAGATACTGCTACTTATGTGACAGGATATAATATCTGGGAACATGAATTATTATGGCCACAGCACAAAGCAGCAAGAATAGGATACCTCTTCTTTGGAGCCCCGAATGAGCGCTCTACTGTCGCTCCACAACGCGATTTTTATCTCTATTTTTTACAACCTTTTGATGTTCCAAAATTTAAAGATGAAAAAAATGCCGATGAACTTTTCTTCCGTTTGAAAAACCCAGATGCGTCATTTAACGAACCCTTAAAACGATATGCTGCAGCTTTGGATCTTGCGCAAAGTTCCACAGGACATGCAAAAGCAACCTATCAGCAGAAAGCCAATGAGTTTTTACGAGAGATCGTGAAGTGGCTGCAGTCGAATATGTCAGATGCTTTTGAAGTGACTTATCAGGGGCGAAGCAAATCTTTGATGGACTGGGTCAAGGGAAAGAACCTGCGTGAAATTGTGGGGCTCTCTGCCAATGAAACGATCAACTTTAGAGATATGATCAATACCGTTTCTGGTGTTGTTTTATCTACGCATTTTGCTGACCAAGCACCTGAATATCCGATTTTCTCTATCAAGATCACTGGAAGTAACCGTTCTCAGGCAGCCCAGGATGCCCTCAGAGCTATTGCCGGACAGAATAAAACGAAACAGGCAGTTGCTGTACTTGATGCGCTGGAACTCCTCGACGGAGAGAGACTTGAACCATACAACTCAAAGTACGCCCGTTATATCCTGGATCTGTTTAAAGACAAAGGGCATGGACAGGTAGTCAATCGTAACGAGATACTGCTTGATGATCATGGTTTGGAATACATGAACCCTTCTACGATGCGACTCGAACCGGAATGGGTCATTGTCCTGCTTGCAGCACTGGTAAATACAGGTGATCTTGTTTTGGCAATCACTGGACGAAAGTTTGATGCCACTATGCTTCAACCACTCGCTGCTACCAGTATGGATGAGCTGTTGGCATTCAAACATCTTGAACAGCCAAAAGAGTGGAATCTGCCGGCATTGAAGGCACTATTTGAACTATTGAGTCTTCCATCAGGCCAGGCACAACTGATCACTCAAAGTAAAGATGAGCCGGTTCGTGCTCTTCAAGATACTTTAGGACGCAAGGTCAAAGCTCTGGTCATGGCACAGCAGGATCTTCGTGAAGGCATACATTTCTGGGGTATTAACCTGATTGAAAGCAGTGGTCTTAGTCAGTGCAACACTGAATTGGAATCTGCAAAAATATTCCTGGAGAAGCTGCAGGTCTTTACCTCTCCTGGAAAACTTAAAAATTTCCGTGAAAATGTTGATGATATACAACGTCACAAAAGAGCTATTGCTTGTCTGGATGAGATCAGTTCGTTTAAGAGTTTCGCTGCTCAATTTGGCAGCTATGCCGGATGGCTCTCTACAGCCGAAGCGGTTCTCGGTGAAAATGATCCATGGCTGGATAGACTCAAGGCTATCAAAACTGACTTGATGCAGAAACTCCAACAGATCGATACAACGGCACTACAAGCGGAGTCAAAAGCGATTGAGTCCAGTCTCAAAAGCCTCAAAGGTGAGTATATTCAGACCTATATGTCTCTACACTCAAAAGCAAGACTTAGCAGCGAAGAGGACAAAAGAAAGGCAAAACTCCTGACCGACAGTCGTTTGCATAAGCTTAAACTGCTTTCAAGCATTGATTTGATGCCACGACAGCAACTTATAGAACTTGAAGAGCAGTTGGCCGGAATAAAAAGCTGTTTCCATCTCACACAAGCAGAGCTGGAGAATGCACCGACCTGTCCGCATTGTCATTTCAAGCCATCTTTGGAATCGTCTCATCTTCCTGCGAAGCAACTCCTCGATGATATAGACGAGGCTTTTGACAGCCTGCTCGAGAGTTGGACAGCTACACTTTTGACTAACCTGGAAGATCCAATGACACAGGCTAACATCGAACTGTTGGCCAATGAGCAAAAAACAATGCTGGAGGGATTTATAGCATCCAAAACCATTCCTGAAGATATGGATGTTACATTTGTACAGGCACTTAGTGATGCGCTTAAAGGTCTTGTTAAAGTTTCGTTGCCACTACAGAAAATAAAAGAGAGCGTAACAGTTGGCGGCAGTGCCCTCACACCTGATGAGCTGAAAAAGCATTTTGATAAGATGGTTGACCAACTGTTACAGGGGAACGATCCTGCTAAAGTACGCATTGTGCTTGAATAGAGAGAGAAGATGACCAAACAAAGACTTCTGGAACTGCTAGAAAAATATGAATGGAATGACTTCGAGTGTAAAAAAGCACAGCGAGGCGTTCCAGACGATGCCTATAATACAGTCAGTGCTTTTGCAAATACCGCCGGCGGCTGGCTTGTGTTTGGCATTAAAGACAGTAATGGTTCTTTGGAGATCGTCGGTGTCGAGATGGTGGACAAGGTTCAAAATGATTTTCTTTCCACATTAAGATCGGGGGATAAACTCAACCGTGTTATCACTGTCAAGGAAGAGATCATTGAGCATGAGGGGAAAACAGTGTTGGTCTTTTTCATTCCTGAGTCCCCTCGCTCCCAAAAGCCTGTTTATCTCAAAGGTGATATTAGACAAAGTTTTATCCGCAAAGGCTCTGGTGATGAGAAGTGTACACAAACCGAGATAGAGCGATTTTTACGAGACAGTGCCGAGATTCGTTACGACAGTGAGATAGTTACTGAGATACCTGCAGAGAACTTTTTTGATGAAGGGACACTACGGTGGTACCGTCGCCGTTTTGAGGAGGTCCGTCCAGGAAGTCATGAGAGCTTGAGTGATCTTGACTTTCTCATAGAATGGAACTATGTGGTTGAACAAGAGGAGAAGCTTGCTCCTACCCGAGCGGCTGTACTGCTTTTTGGAAAGGGTCGTTTTGTAAGACAACTACTTCCAAGACCAGTTTTGGACTATCAGCGTATCGATGTGAAGTTTGATGAGCATAATGGTGAGAGACGATGGGATGATCGCATTGTTTTTGAAGAGAATATTTTTCAAACATGGTTTGGTCTGGTTGATAAATATATGCGTATGGCAGAACACCCTTTCAAGATCGATCCTAAAACACTCAGACGTGATGATGATCCACCTGACTACATTGCTTTCCGTGAGGCTGCTATTAACCTGCTGATTCATCAAGACTATGGAGACCACACCCGAAAAGCTGTGATCCAGTTCTATCTTGAACGAACACGTTTTTGGAATCCCGGTGATGCGTTTGCTACAGAAGCAGAGCTTCTTGAGCCTACCGAAAAAGAGGTGAGAAACCCTATGATCGTTACCGCTTTTCGACGGATCGGTATGAGTGACCAGGCCGGTAGTGGTATCAGGGCGATCTTTAGAAACTGGCATGAACTGGGTAATGTCCCACCTAAAATGCAGAACAATAAAGCCAGCAAAGATTTTGAACTGGTATTGTTAAAAGAAGCACTCATCAATGATATGCAAAAACGCTTTCAAGCTGAAATAGGTGTACATCTTTCAGCCCAGGAGAGTGATGTGTTTGCCTATGCATGTAAGCATGGACGCATCTCCTTGCTTGATGTACGAAAACTGACGGCATCCACACAAGCACAAGCTAGAGCAATTGTCGAAAGATTGATGGTACAAGTGTTGCTGAAACCATTGGATGATAATCTGTATGATCTGACAGAGGCTATGCAAAAGCGTTATGGGCATTTTGCAAAGACTACCCCTGAAGTTGAAACAGCGGAAGATAACCAGTTTAAAGAGGATGAAACGGACAAGTACCCCCGAAGTACCCCTGAAGTTACCCCTGAAGTTAAAAAGATCATCATGTCACTGCAAGGTGAGATGAGCCGTTCCGATATTCAGGAAGAAATGGGACTCAAAGATGAAAAACATTTTAGAGAAGCTTATCTACTTCCTTCTATTGAAATAAATGCAATAGAAATGACAATACCAGATAAGCCTCGAAGTAGGAATCAGAGATATAGATTAACCCCAAAAGGCAAAATGCTTTTAGAACAGATAAAACAAGGAAAGAAATAGATGGCAAAAGAGAATCCAACATTAGACTTGCAGTATGAGCAAAAAGAGAGCGGGCCGGTTACTTGTCTTGGTATGGAGTTTGAAAACGATGAAACAAGACGAGCATACTTTACCGAACAACTCAAAGAAAAGCTCAAAGATCCGGAATTTCGCAAGATAGAAGGCTTTCCCATTGCTACCGATGAAGCGATCCTGGAACTTTCCGATCCACCATATTATACTGCCTGTCCAAATCCTTGGATATCTGACTTCATCAAAGAGTGGGAAACTGAGAAACCCGAAAAACCGGCTGACTATCACTACCATAGAGAGCCATTTGCTGCAGATGTGAGTGAGGGAAAGAACGATCCTATCTACAATGCGCACTCTTACCATACCAAAGTACCACACAAAGCGATCATGCGCTACATTTTGCACTATACCGAACCTGGGGATATCATATTTGATGGGTTTGCAGGTACGGGAATGACCGGTGTGGCTGCGCAGATGTGTGGAGATAGAGAAACGGTGCTCTCTCTTGGCTACCAGGTCAAACCAGATGGAACGATACTCAAAGAGGAGAAAGATGAAGAGGGTAAAAGTGTCTGGGTGCCCTTTTCCAAACTCGGTGCCAGACGAGCAGTGCTCAATGACCTCTCACCTGCTGCTACATTTATCGCCTATAACTACAATACACCTGTCGATATGCAAGCTTTTGAACAGGAAGCTACACGAATTCTTGTAGAGGTGGAAGAGGAATGTGGCTGGATGTATGAAACGCAGCATACAGATGGGAGTATAGGTAAGATCAACTATACGGTATGGTCAGATGTTTTTGTCTGTCCAGAGTGCAGTGAAGAGGTGGTCTTTTGGGAAGCGGCTGTCGATAAAGAGGCCGGAAAAGTAAGAGATGCATTTCCTTGTCCACATTGTGGGGCAGAACTCACAAAGCGCAATATGGAGAGGGCTTGGATGACGAAGTATGATTCTGCTATAGATGAGACAATTCGTCAGGCAAAACAGGTTCCGGTACTAATTAACTACACCATCGAAGGGCAAAGAAAACGATTTGAGAAAAATCCGGATGATTTTGATCTTGAGTTGATAGAGAAGATTGAAAATAGTGAGATTCCTTATTGGTTTCCTATTAACGAAATAATTGATGGTAAAGAGATTGGTAGACTGAGAAAAATAGGGGTATCCTATATACATCATTTATTACCAAAACGCTCTATATGGATATTAAGTACATACGCATATTTAGCAAGAGGAGATTCTAGGTTACTTTTTTTAATTACTTCAGTATTGCTAAATCTTAGTTGGATGTATAGATGGAGAGCGAATGGTAAAGGTGGTATTACATCTGGTACATATTACATTTGTTCTACACCGCAGGATAACAATGCAATAAATCAACTTAATTCAAAATTAAAAGATTTAACAAAAGGCATACTAAATAGTTCAAATATTTTATCAACTCAAAGTATAGGAAATTTGCAGTTTAATAAAAATTCAGCAGATTATATTTTTATCGATCCTCCCTTTGGAGCAAACTTAATGTATTCTGAATTAAGTTATTTGTGGGAATGCTGGCTAAAAGTCTTTACTGATAATAAACCTGAAGCCATTGTGAATCCAAATCAAAATAAGGGATCTAGCGAATATAGGCTTTTGATATTAAAAAGTTTTAAAGAAGCTTATCGAATATTAAAACCAGGACGATGGATGACTGTTGAATTCTCAAACACAAAAGCTTCTGTTTGGAATAGTATCCAGTCTGCTTTATCGGAGGCTGGTTTCATAGTTGCCAATGTTTCAGCATTAGACAAGAAGCAAGGTAGCTTTAAAGCTATTACAACTGCCACAGCAGTAAAACAAGACCTTGTCATTTCAGCCTATAAGCCTAACGGAGGTTTTGAAGACCGTTTTGAAAAAGAGGTACAAACAGAAGAAGGTGTTTGGGACTTCGTGCGTACGCACTTAGGCTATTTGCCTGTAACGAAAGGAAGTGCTGGAAAATTAGATGTTATTCCAGAACGAGATCCTCGTATCCTCTACGATCAGATTGTTGCTTACTATGTCAGAAAAGGGTATATGGTGCCTATCTCATCTCAAGAATTCCAACTTGGTCTTGCCCAACGCTTCAGCGAGAGAGACGGCATGTATTTTCTATCGGAACAGGTTGCCGAGTACGACAAAAAGAAACTGCGTGTCAAAGAGCTGATACAGCAGTCTCTTTTTGTCTCCGATGAGTCGAGTGCCATTGCATGGCTACGACAACAGCTCAAACAAAAACCACAAACCTTCCAAGACCTTAACCCGCAGTTTATGCAAGAGATCAGTGGATGGAGCAAACATGAAAAACCACTTGAACTCAGCACACTGATAGAAGAAAACTTTTTGATGTATGACGGCAACGGCCCTGTTCCAGAGCAAATCCACGCATACCTCTCAACCAACTGGAAAGACCTCCGCAAGCTGGGCAAAGACGATCCGAAACTGGTAGAGAAAGCAAAAAAACGCTGGTATGTCCCAGATCCGAATAAAGCCGGAGACCTTGAAAAACTTCGTGAAAAATCACTGCTCAAAGAGTTCGAAGAGTACAAAGCAGAACGAAAAAAACTCAAACTCTTTAGGTTAGAAGCAGTAAGAGCCGGCTTCAAAAAAGCATGGCAGGACAAAGACTACAAAACAATCGTCAATATAGCAGAGAAAATACCAAACAACATCCTTGAAGAAGATCCAAAACTGTTGATGTGGTACGATCAGTCTGTTGTGAGAGTGGGAGAATAGTATGCGTCTTAGTAGGTTAAAAATTGAAAACTTCCGAGGAATTTCAGAATTAGAAATTGAATTTGAACGTGACATGACTGTTATTATTGGAGAGAATAATACAGGAAAAACATCTATTCTGGAAGCTCTTAGATTTGGTTTGGATGCGATAAAATCAAATAGATCATTTAACTTTTCAGAGTATGATTTTTATCGTGACGATGAGTATACTGATCTTTCGACATGTTCTCCAATATCATTTATTTTTACATTTAAAGAAACAAGAGAGTATCCATGGCCAGATCATATTACTCAAACATTAAGTGACATAATTGTTGGGAGTGATCATTCAACGATAAAGTTAAAAGTAGTAGCCAGTTATGACTCTGAAAATAATGAACTTGTACAAAATTTCTATTTTCTTGATGACTCAGACAATGAAATGACTGGCAAGAATGGATCCATTAAAGACTTAAGATTATTGCGTCCATTCTTTTTTCAAACAGCATTAAGAGCTGCAAAAGATGAATTTCATGGACAGTCAACATATTGGGCATCCTTTATAAAACACCGAGATATTAGCGATAATGAAAAACAAGAATTAGAACAGGAGTTGTATGAGGTCAATAGGAAGATTGTTGATGCACATACAAGCTTTCAGGATATAACGGAAGAAGTCAAGCAGATAGCAAAGCTTGTAACTGTTGGTGGAGAAAACCCCGTGAGTGTAGATCCTGTCACACCAGATATATACAAAACATTACGTTATACAGAAGTTAATCTATTAACAAATTCAAATGCAAAAATTCCTATTCGTAGTCATGGTGAAGGAACTCAGAGTTTATCAGTTCTTTTGTTGTTTAGTGCTTATCTAAAAAAAAGGCTGCAACCAGATACAGATCGTAATGCTGAGCCTATTATTGCCATAGAAGAGCCGGAAGCCCATCTTCATCCAAATGCAGTACGGGCCATATGGCATTTATTAGAGGATTTACCTGGTCAAAAAATTATAGCTACTCACTCAGGAGATATCTTGTCGGAAATACCAATAGAAAAGGTTAGAAGACTAAGTAGACAAGACCAGACTATAAAATGCTCCCTTGTGCCAGACGATTTGTTATCAGATGAAGAAATGCGAAAATTCAACCATCATGTTAGAAGAAACAGAGGAGAGTTGCTGTTTTCAAAAACTTGGCTTTTAGTAGAAGGAGAAACAGATGTGTCTGTTTTTTCTGAATGTGCTGATATATTGGGATTTGACTTAAATCATAAAGGAGTCAGAATTGTTGAATGTAGTCAGACTGGAGGCCCAGGAATATTTATAAAAGTTGCAGATGCTATGGGTATTAATTGGCATCTGGTAGCAGATAATGATGGTGGTGGTGAAAAATATATTGAATCTGCAAAAGAGCTACTTGAAGATAGAGAAGAAACCTCTTTTATTACAAAGTTGTCACATCCCAATATAGATGTTTTATTATGCTGTAACGGATTTGGGACCCCATATAGACAAGGAGTGGGACCACAAAAAGAAGCAGAGCTAACTGAGCCAGAAGAAAGCGATGGCTATTGGCTTCAAGTTTATAAAATAATCAACAAGAAAAGAGGTTTTTCCAAACCTGCAGCAGCATTAGAATCATTATTTATGATACGTGATAGAGGGGATACTGCTGTTCCAGAAGAAATAAAAAGTATCTTGGAGAAACTATGAATCAAATCACTATAAATATGTTAAATAAAAATCAACAAAAAGCTGTTAAATGGAAAAATGGATCCTTGATTGTACTTGCTGGACCTGGTTCAGGGAAGACAACTGTTTTGACTTTGAGAATTACCCACCTTATTACAAAATCATCTGAAGAGAAGTTTCGTATATTGGGATTGACTTTTACAGTCAAAGCAGCAAATGAAATGCAAGAAAGAATAAATAACATATTGGGAGAAACAAATAAGAGAGTACAGATTAGAACTTTTCACTCTTTTTGTACAGATTTACTTCGGCAGCATGGAAGTCATTTAGGATTGAAGCCGGATTTTGAAGTAATCACAGATGACAAAGATCGTATAGCAATTATAAAATCTGTAGGGAAGAATAATGGTATTGATGTTACTAACCCTGAAGATATATTAAAAAAAATCAATATTATGTTTAGTCGAGGGATTACACCAGAAAATTTATCAAAATATTACAAACCGAAAACAGAAGAGCAGTTTGAATACCTAAAATCAATGTATGAATGCTATTTGGCAGGTTTAATTAATAATAATCAACTCGATTTTGGTTCAATGCTTCATTTTTCACAAAAATTGCTTCAAACTGTTTCTCGTGTTGAAAAGCAAGTTCGAACAGTTTACAAGTACATATGTGTAGATGAATTTCAAGATACAAATTTGGCACAATACAAGCTATTGAAATTAATATCCCCTCCAGAATCAAAAAATCTTTTTGTTGTTGCAGATGATGACCAAATTATATTTCAATGGAATGGAGCAGATCCCAAAAGGCTAGAAGATTTAAAAAAAGACTATGATGCCCATACAATTCAGCTACCAGAAAACTATCGATGTCCAAAAGAAATAGTAGATATTGCAAATAAACTTATTCTATATAATTATGATAAGAAAACAGATAAGATGCCAGGTGTTTCAGTAAACAAATCAAAAGGATCAATAAAATTAAAATCCTTTGATGACTTTGAAACTGATGAAATTGACTGGATTGTTAAAAAAATAGGAAAGATCCCAAAAAGAGAAAGAGAAAAATGTATAGTAATAGCAAGAACAAATAAACTTTTAACACATGCAAGGCAAGCTTTATTGGATAAAGATATCAATGCAGAGGTAGTAAGCAAACATCAGGATTTTACTAGTCCTTTGGTATTACTAATCTATCTTTCTTTGAAACTTTCAAATAACCCAAATTCACGTAGTATTCTAAATAAACTATGTTCTGTTGCATCCGGGATAAATGGTATCACAGTATCTGCTGAAGAAGTCGTATCTCAAGCTAGTGTACAAGATACTACTATTTCATATACTTTTTTTAGTTTGTTGCAAACTAGTGAATTGTTAAAGCCTTTCTCTTTATTTGCCATTGAGACTATAGTCAATCAGATGAAGTTTCAAGAATTTGTAATCAAAAGTTTTGAATATTTTGATTCAATAAACTCTACTGAAGATGGTGACTTGTTTCCAGACTACAATGATGACAAAACAAATTGGCAGCGCATTAGTCGTGTTATTATACAAGAGTATGGGGAGCAAGTTCCACTTCATACTTTCTTGCAGCAAATGGATCTGACACCCAAATCAAAAGAACTTTCAAGTGATTGCGTAAGATTACAAACTGTACATACTGCAAAAGGAATGGAATTTGAAAATGTTTTTTTAATAGGTATGGTTGAGGATCAATTTCCTACATATTTTGCAATAAAAAATGGTATAAAATCAATCCAAGAAGAGCGTAGAAATTGTTTTGTAGCAGTTACTAGATCAACAGAATCACTATATATAACTTATTCAAAAAAGTATTTTGGCTGGAGCAAAAAGCCTTCTAGATTTTTAAAAGAAATGGGATTGTTAGTTGAATAATATATGGCAATACAGCACAACCTACCATTCCCCGTGCAAGATCATCGACACTCAAACCCTATGGGGTGAAACGATCTATCGAGTCTGGCTTCCGGATCGTGATGCTGTAGTCAAAGTCTCTGCCGTTACTCTACGACCACTCGAGACAGAATTTGATGCAGAGGTCCAAAAGAACAAGATCCTTTATATCTCTGCAGCAGCGAAGATTGTCCAAACGACACAAGAAAGTGTCTCAGGAGAGAATGAACAGGTCTTACTCTCACCCATAGAGTCCAATGTCATACCACTTCCCCATCAAGTCTCAGCCTTGAAGAGAGCCATATCAAAACCGCAAGTGCGTTATCTCATTGCCGATGAAGTAGGACTGGGGAAGACCATCGAAGCTGGTCTCATTATGAGAGAGTTGAAATTGCGTGGTATGGTCAAACGTACACTCATCATAGCGCCAAAGAGCATTGCTACACAATGGGTAAGCGAGATGCAAACACATTTCAATGAAAACTTTCAACTGGTAATGGGAGAGGATATCGCAACACTTAAGAGGATCGCCTCCACAGCAGAGGCAGAGTCAGCCAATCCCTGGTCAGTGTTCGATCAAACCATAGTCACGCTGGATGCTGTAAAACCGCTGGAAAAGCGACGAGGCTGGGACAAAGAGAGGGTCGCTGCATTTAATGCTGACCGATTTGAAAGTCTGATAAGTGTAGGATGGGATCTTGTCATTGTCGATGAGGCACACCGCTTGGGCGGCAGCAGTGAGCAAGTCGCAAGACATAAGCTTGGCAAAGGGCTTGCTGAAGCAGCACCTTATATGCTACTGCTTTCAGCCACACCCCATCAGGGGAAGAGGGATGCATTCTGGCGACTGATGAGACTGCTCGATAAGACATCATTTATCGATGAGGGAAGTATCACCAAAGAGCGTGTCAGAGAATATACAATCCGCACAGAGAAACGCAAATCGATCGATGGTGAAGGGAACCCTCTTTTTAAGCCCAGAAAAACACAAATGCTGCCAGTCTCATGGAAAGCACAACATCATCTGCAAAAAGAGCTCTATGAAGCAGTAACTGAATATGTGAGACTGGGGTACAATCAGGCGGTAGAAGAGAAAAAGCGTCACATTGGCTTTTTGATGGTACTGATGCAGAGACTGGTTGTCTCAAGTACCCGTGCTATTCGCACAACCTTGCAACGCAGACTCGAAGTGTTGAAAAATGATGATGTTTCCATAGAGAGAGACATCTCCATAGATGATGAAGAGTATTACGACAGTGATGCGGAGGTACTGGTAGAAAAATTGTTACAGGTGCATAAATTGGCTGTAGCCGATGAAGTGAATGAAGTGTCACAGTTGCTCAAGCTGGCGCAAGAAGTAGAACAGACACAAAATGATGCAAAAGCCGAAGCTCTGATCGATCAACTCTATACATTGCAGACAGAGGAGAGTGATCCGGAACTTAAAATCCTGATCTTTACCGAATTTGTACCAACGCAGCAGATGCTGATGACATTCCTGCAAGAGAGAGGCTTTAGCGTAGTTACACTGAACGGTTCAATGAGTATGGAGGAGCGTAAGAAAGCGCAGGATGATTTCGCAGAAGATGCCCGCATACTTATATCGACCGATGCTGGAGGAGAAGGGTTGAATTTACAGTTTTGTCATGTGGTTATCAACTATGACATACCCTGGAATCCTATGCGACTAGAGCAGCGGATCGGTCGGGTAGATCGAATTGGCCAGGCACACACTGTACGAGCGATCAACTTCGTTTTTGAAGAGAGTGTTGAGTACCGAGTCCGTGAAGTGCTTGAAGAGAAGCTCTCCATCATTTATGAGGAGTTTGGTGTTGACAAGACAGCCGATGTACTCGACTCTGCCGAATCAGGAGAGATCTTTGAAGAGATCTTTACCTCTGCGCTGCTGCATCCGGAAGCAATAGAAACGCAGGTAGAAAACTCTGTTGAAAAGATGAAGCGTGAGATAGAAGAGATTCGTAAAGAGTCTGAAATCTATAGTATCAGTGACGAACACAATCCGGATGTTGTCAAACAGCTTCGTACCCATCCTCTGCCATTTTGGGTTGAGCGTATGACTAAGAGTTACCTCAAAGCCCATAATGGAGAAGTTGTAGAGAAACAACACTGGTCTGAACTGAAATGGCCAGATGGCCATGTCGATAAGAAAGTAGTCTTTAGTATCAACGATGCCATGCGCTATGCAGGGACACAATTGCTTAACCTGGAAAACAGCCGTGTACGTGGTTTGACACTCAACTTACCAGAACATACCGAAGCAGAACCTATACCTGTAGTCACTATTGATGGGTTGCCCGATACTGTTTTTGGGTCATGGGGACTGTTTGAGATCGTTTTACAAACCACAACACATGACTTTAAAAATATCCGTATTCCAGCCAAACAGCAAGAGTATATTACGGTTTTTATTTCAGATGAAGGTAAACTATTTATCCCTACATCCAAACATATCTGGGAAATCCTTCAAACTGCGAATATAGAGATAAAAGGAACAGTTCCACAGGCAAATATAGCAGAGATGTTCAACCAAATGCAGAAACATGCACAGATACTTGGAGAAGAGACATATAAAGCACTCAAGCAGAGACATTTGCACGCACTCAAAAAAGAGGAAGAGCGAGGTCGTTATGCCCTGGAGTCAAGACGACAATCCATTATGAAAGTAGGACTGGAAGAGGTACGAACATATCGACTCAAGCAATTAGACAAAGAGCAGAAAAGCTGGGAAGAAGAGTTGGAACGAGCAGCGGATGTGATCCCCCACATCAGGCCAATATTACTAATACAGATCATTAAAGGTAGCCAGAATGCATAGTCTATCTTGGCGAGGAAGGGTTTTGAAAGAGCTTATCCCGAATCTTTCAGCAATACACTTGATAGCAGATCCTGACAATCTCCTGACAGACGAACAAATACAAATAGAACTTCGCAAGAGAGGGTTTGACCTTGTTGTATTTGAAGATGTTATTGCTTTTCGATACCTCTATGAAACACAATACAGAGACAACGATAAAGAGCTTATCGTTATTGTTCATAAAGAAAATATAGACAATCTCCCATATGACATACTCAGTATGAGTAGACAGCATCACTTTTCTCTAGCTGAGCTTTTCCCGAATTTGAGCTATCCCGTCGTAGCAGTACTGGATCAGCACTATCTTGATGCTCTTTATACTTCACAACAAAAGCTACAACCTACTCGTATGGGAGAGAATGCAACGGCAGCGTTTATCTTGCAACATGTTTTTGAAATTACTCCAGAATTGATCAACGATAAAGTGAGCTTACTTAAATGCCTGTTGCGGTGTCACTATGGAAATATGAAAATACCTGCTATTCTCCAGCAATATTTGATAAAAGAGCTTAGGAATAAAAGTGAACTCAAAACATGGCCTGTATCGTCAATGATAGAAAGTGCAAAAAGCTTTTACGATTTTTTACAGGAACAGTGGCTGGCATATTTGCTTCACACTCATTCATCGATGCTGTATGAAAAACCTGACACCCCGTATACAAGTTTTAGACAAGTGCCCTTCGAGCATGAAGACGTTCGCATATACATTGACAACCTTTTTCTTGAGGGCTATCTTGAGCCCATTAACCTGCCTGGGGTAGAAGTTCAAAAAGATGAGTGGATACGATGTGGCCTAAGTGACATGACTGTTTCAGACAGAGAGAACAAGCTATATGATCTTATAGATAAATCGCTGCCTGATGAAAATGACAACTTTGAAACATGGCGCAGTTTCGCACTCAAATGGGCAAAACTAACTGCCTTTGTACATACCAATTCGCAGACGGACAAAAAGCGGTATGATACACTTTGGATTGAAATAGACAAGCATTTTAGCCAATGGATGAACAAGCGATATCTAAGTCTTTACAATATGCCGTCATCACAGGTTGCTATGCTTCATCATATACCCAAATTTCTTGCCAGAAGGATGGAAGAAAACAGAGATTGCAAGGTTGCACTGCTTGTGATAGATGGATTGGCACTCAATCAATTTGAAACACTGCAGCAGATACTTGCAGAACAGTTGTCTGATGCGATTATACAGGAGAATGCTACATTCGCCTGGGTTCCGACAACGACATCTGTCTCAAGACAAACCATTTTTTCAGGAAAGATGCCACTCTTTTTTACAGATTCCATCCATACGACTTCTAAAGAACCAAAGTTATGGGAGCAGTTTTGGGAAGATCAAGGATTGACAAAAGCCCAAATTGTTTATGCTAAAGGATGGGGTGTTGGAGATCCAGACAAAGATCTTTACGAGCTACTGACTCCGGGGAAAACAAAAGTTGCGGGTATTGTGATTAACACGGTTGATGACACAATGCATGGCATGAAGTTGGGACTGCGGGGTATGCATGTAATGATCAAAGAGTGGATGATGCAAGGATACCTCTCAAAGCTCATAAGGTCACTTCTTGAGGATGGATTTGAGCTCTATCTGACTTCTGACCACGGAAATGTTGAATGTAAAGGTATGGGAGCGCTACAGGAAGGATCTATTGCCAAGAGCAGAGGAGAAAGGGTAAGAGTTTATTCTAGTGAAGAGCTTAGAAACCGGGTACTTCAAGAGTGTAATTTTGCAGCGCCTTGGGATTCATCTGCATTGCCAAAGGACTATTTTCCTGTCATTGCGAAAGAAAACAGTGCTTTTGTCAAAAAAGGAGATATTATTATAGGACATGGTGGTGCAGCCATGGAAGAAGTGATCGTTCCATGGATAAAGATCAAGAGGAAAATGAATGAGTAAACGACATGACACGATAGGAATAAAACAGGCCATACGGCTAGAGTGGATGGAACATGCCCTTAACCTACTGCTTTCTGGAATGGATGCGGTAACAATTCGAGAGGAACTACATCATTATTTGTCTGAACGAAAAGGTGATGGGTCTTTGGGTAAACGGAGTAAAAACACCCGCTCTTTTGTTGTAACCAATCTGATGAATATATGGATTACACCGCCAAAAGAGATTCTCCCTTTACGAGATAATGCTGTTAAGCTGGTAAAACAAGATCCTGGACAAAAGAGGGCAATGCACTGGGCAATGATTTCATCCGTCTACCCTTTTTGGTATCAAACCGCACTCCAGGTCGGCAGATTGTTAAGTTTACAGGATCAGATTACGCAAAAACAGATACTCGAAAGACTCAAAGAACACTACGGTGACCGACAAACAATTGACCGGTATTCAAAATTTGTATTACGCTCATTTGTCTATTGGGAGATTTTGGAAGATGCGGAGACCAAAGGACATTACCGACATACTGTAACAAATAGCATTGGCTCTGATTATGCACTGGCACTGATATTTGAGTCTATCTTGCTTGCAAAAAAAGAAGGCAAATGTACAGTAACCGAACTACTTTTCTCTCCATCACTTTTTGCATTTGAAATACCGCAGGTAATGGCATCACAGCTTGTTGGACTTGATCGGCGGTTAAAACTGGATCAATTCTCTGTTGGGGATGAGTATGTGTATATTTAACTTCTAGACGTTTAACTATTCTTATGCCTATACAAAGCTAAAAAAGACAAGCTATTTCAGCCACCCGATAGGACGGCAATATCTCAGTAAACTACCACCAAAGGTGGTGATAGTTTACTCTTATATCTATATTCACAAATCCTATATTTTTGTAAAAAATATTTATTTATACTATCTCCAAAATACATTTTTTTTACTCTCCAACTCTTCTGAAGCCATATTTAAAGCTATGACAATTATAAACAATGTTGTTAAAATTATGATTGTTATCTCCATTTGCATTTTCAACTCCTTTCAGGAAATTATAATAAGTTTTCGATTTTTCCGCAACACTCTAAAAAATATATAAATCACCAAAAATATCTCAGCTATTTTTTCTCATTTTGTGAATATAGGTAGAAGAATAAAATCTTCAAAAATTAATTTAAAGGAGAGTCCATGAAGGATTTGGCAAGAGTTGACAAAGAGCTTGGTGCAAATATGAGTTTTAGTCTCAATTTTGCTTT
>Ga0256829_1001416_pt1 | contig 19858 bp, 21 predicted proteins | sample 131447metaG_FD_185979 | JGI IMG/M metagenome (GOLD analysis project Ga0256829, IMG submission 185979) | Hydrothermal vent microbial communities from Lau Basin, Pacific Ocean - 131-447 | ecosystem: Environmental > Aquatic > Marine > Hydrothermal vents | place: Pacific Ocean: Lau Basin | collected...
TAGCCCATAAATAGCCCAAATGCTGAGAAAAAATCTTGGTCTCTAAGTTCTCCCCTCTCTACACCATCATCAAAAAATATCATAATCTCTGTTACAAAACCAGAGACACAAAGCATACCCTCACAACCATCGCTAAAAACCTCTCTATGCGATAGATAAACCCGTAAAAAATACTCTATCATCTCAGGTTTCTCTTCTGCCATTTTAAAATATAACTCTACAATCTTTTTTATTTTTTCTTCAGAACTAATATCTAGTATATTAACTTTTTTTATCTCCTGTCCTAATATTTCAGAAGTATATTTAATAATCTCTTTTGCTAAAATATCTTTAGATTTAAAATAGTTATACAAATTCCCAACACTCATACCCAAAACTTTAGCAATATCAGGAATAGTAGTCTTATGAAACCCATTAGAAGAGAACAATTTAAGAGATGCTTGTATAATAGATTCTCGTTTTAACTCTTTCTTAGTCAAAATATATACCTTTTAATTATTATTAGAATAATTATACCATTTATAGAAGAGTATTTAGATTAGAACATATAATAAAATTGTGAAAATTATCTAGTGCGTAAGTTGTAGTGATTAAAATAAAATGAAAAGTTATGATTGGTTGCGGAGGCTGGATTTGAACCAACGACCTTCGGGTTATGAGCCCGACGAGCTACCTAGCTGCTCTACTCCGCGATTGAAAAGTACTTAAAAGGTGGATGGGGTAGAGGGATTCGAACCCCCGAATGGTGGCACCAAAAGCCACTGCCTTACCGCTTGGCGATACCCCAACTTTTTAAGTGACGGAATTATAGCAAATAATTTTAGGCTTGTCAAGAGTTTTTATAAAAAAAACAAAAAAATTGTGTATAATTATAAAAATCAAGAAAATAGGATGAAAAATGAGCAGTGCTATTAAACGTGTAGAAGTTGCAATAGATGAGATTAAAAGAGGGAAAATGGTCATTATGATGGATGACGAAGATAGAGAGAATGAAGGCGACTTAGTCTATGCCGCTACATTTAGCACACCTGATATGGTAAACTTTATGGCAAAAGAGGCTCGTGGGCTTATATGTACACCTATGACACAAGAGATTGCAAGCAAGTTAGAGCTTACGCCTATGGTTAGCAATAATGACTCTATGCACGAGACTGCTTTTACTGTTTCGGTAGATAGTGCAAACGCTAAAACTGGTATATCTGCTTTTGAAAGAGACGACTGTATAAAAAAACTTGCTTCTCCACTTAGTAAGGCTAATGATTTTGTTCGCCCTGGTCATATATTTCCACTTATTGCAAAAAAAGGTGGGGTGCTTGTTAGAACTGGACATACAGAGGGTTCTGTAGATTTGTGTATGTTAGCTGGTTTATCTCCTGTGGCTGTTATTTGCGAAATTATTAAAGATGATGGCACAATGGCAAGACGCGACGATTTAGAAGAGTTTAAGAAAGAGCACGACTTAAAGATTGTATATATATCTGATATTGTAGAGTACCGCCTTGCAAATGAAAAACTAGTTAAAGAGGTAGAGACTACAGAAGAGGAGTTCTTTGGTGTAAATGTAGAAAAAATAATATTTAAAGACCATTTAGATAGAGAGCATACAGTTATTAAATTTTACAATGCAAACAAAAAAGAGAATGTGCGTTTTCACAACATTGGTAGCGACTTAAACTTGCTAACAAACGAAGCAAAATACAATGCATTAATAAACTCTATAGAGTATTTAAAAAGAAATGGCGGTCTTTTAGTATTTTTAGATACAAAAACAATATCTAAAGAGCAAGCTAGAGAGTTTGGTATTGGAGCTCAGATTTTAAAAAGCCTTGGTGTTGAAGAGATTAACTTGCTAACTACTAATAAAGATACTGAGTTTGTAGGTTTGGGTGGTTTTGGTCTAAATGTTGCCAAAAAAATAGTATTATAGTAGTATAATTGCGAAAAATAATTTATGGAGATGTAATATATGGGTTTAGGAATAGGATTAGTAGGCTTACCAAATGTAGGAAAATCAACAACTTTTAACGCTTTAACAAAAGCACAAAATGCAGAGAGTGCAAACTATCCGTTTTGTACAATCGAGCCAAACAAAGCTGTTGTTCCGGTGCCAGATAGAAGATTAGAAGAGTTAGCAAAAATTGTAAACCCAGAGAGAATACAGTACTCAACGCTAGATTTTGTTGATATTGCAGGTTTGGTTAAGGGTGCTAGTAAAGGCGAAGGTTTAGGAAATAAGTTTTTATCTAACATTAAAGAGACTGAAGTTATTTTACAAATTGTAAGATGCTTTGATGATGAAAACATTACTCATGTAGAGGGTGGTATTGACCCAGTTCGCGATATTGAAATTATTGAAACAGAGTTACTTTTAGCAGATATTGACGCTGTAGAGAAGAGAGTATCTAACTTAGAGCGTAAAGCTAAGGGGAATGATAGAGATGCAAAAGCACAATTAGGCGTTGCAAAAGAGCTTTTAGCACACTTAGAATCAGAGAAACCAGCATCTACTTTCGAAGATGATAGCGATGCATTAGCTACACTTAAAAAAGAGTTAAGACTTTTAACAGATAAAGAAATAATCTACGGTGCAAATGTAGATGAAGATGGCTTAGCTGAAGATAATGAGTATGTTACTAAGTTAAAAGAGTATGCTGCAACTCACGGCAGAGAAGTAATAAAACTTTGTGCTAAAATCGAAGAAGAGATGGTAAGTTTTGACGAAGAGGAAAAAGCTGAAATGCTAGAATCTCTTGGCGTAGAAGAGTCAGGCTTAGACCAAATAATAAGAAAAGGTTTCGATAAACTAGGCTTAATGAGCTACTTTACAGCTGGTGTAAAAGAGGTTCGCTCTTGGACAATTCATAAAAACACTACTGCACCAAAAGCGGCAGCTGTTATTCATAACGACTTTGAAAAAGGCTTTATTAGAGCCGAGGTAATATCTTACGAAGATTTTATTGCAAATGGTGGTGAAGCAGGTGCAAAAGAGGCAGGTAAAATGAGACTAGAAGGCAAAGAGTATATCGTACAAGATGGTGATATAATGCACTTTAGATTTAATGTATAAAGGTTTCAATTTGAAAAAAGTAATCTTAACTTTACTTGCAGGGGCACTGCTACTTAGTGGCTGTGCAGATAAAACAAGAAATGCACAAACTAAATTTATTAAACAGAGTAGAAGTAAATATAAAATAGATAAAACTATAGAAATTGTTAGTAAAAATCTTGCTAATAAAAACTATAAGTTAATTTCTACTTTCGACCATGAGAAAGAGGCTCTAAAGTTAAAAGAAATGCTCTATCCTACCAAAACTTTAGAGTTTTCTAATAATAAAATAGAGACAAAACTAATTGCTTGCAATCCTTCTATGTCTTTAGAATTACCCATTAGAGTTGCTATATATAATGAATTAAATGGTCAAACACGTATTGCATATACAGATCCAGAATATTGGAGTTTAAAGCATAATATACATAATAGTGACTGTTTAAAATTGATAATTTTAGTAAAACAAGATTTAGCTGATGCAGTAGAGCAAACAGTTCCTAAAGAGAAATAGTAGTGAAACCATCAGAGATTATTAAAAGTATAAAAGAGGCATTAGAGTTAAATAGAGGGCAAATTCTTCATATGTACGAGCTAGAAGAGTACCCAATGAGCAAAGAGCGATTAGACAGTATATTAAAAAATCGCTCTAAAAAAAATAGTGCCAACGCTACATACGAAGAGCTTGGTGTATTTTTAGATGGCTTAGTTAGCTATAAAAGAGGCAAAAGCAACACCCCACCACCACAAGATGTAGTACTAGACAATAACTTAGTAATAAAAAAATTAAGAGTTGCCCTGAACCTAAAAGAGTTTGAAATAGAGATGATATTCGAATTAGCCGATTTCAAAATAAGCAAAACTGCCATAAAAAATATCTTCCGCTCCCCTACTCACCCAAAATACCAAGAGTGCGACAATAAAACACTAGAGGCATTTTTAGAAGGTTTAAACGAGTTCTATTACGATGGTGGCGAGGTAGTATAGTTATGAAGATTATTAAAAGCAAAGAGTTTAAGCCAAAAAATGCTTGGGATAGCCAGCTAATTTCTAATATGAATGGCACTACTATCAAATTACACTGGACAGATAAACCATACATTTGGCATATAAACGATGGAGATGGAGGTTTTTGCCGTATTAGATGGAAGAGTAGAAATGTTTTACAAGCAAGATGGTAAAGAGAAATCTACTATATTAGAGAGTGGAGATATATTCTACGCTTCAGTTGGCACAGAACACTACGCCTACCCTATAGGTGAAGCTAGAATTTTAGTTATAGAAAAAGAGGGAAGCATTTAAAATGATTACTTGCTATTTAAACTATATCATAGACCCAAAAAAGATTAATGAATTCGAAACTTATGCAAAAATGTGGATTCCATTAGTTAATAAGTTTGGCGGTACACATCACGGATATTTTTTACCATCTGAAGGTAGAAACAATGTAGCATTAGCTCTCTTTACTTTTCCAAGCCTTGCTAAATATGAAGAGTATAGAGAAACATCTTTTAAAGATAAAGAGTGCATAAAAGCCTTTGAATATGCAGATAAAACCAACTGCATTATTAGCTATGAGAGAAGCTTCTTTAGACCAGTATTTAATTAATGCACTTTTTTTAATATCAAATCAAAAGCTAGAATATATCTAGCTTTAAATATATAACTTTTTAATAACCTCGTTTATAATGCTATTAGCCTCTTTTAACTGTTCTTGGCTTTCTGAGTTAATTTTTATATCTTCACTTACTGGTGTATTCATTAATTTTAGTAATTCATCTAATATCAGAATTGTTTTATCTACTTCTAATTTACTCGCTTTTTGCAAATCTTCTACGCTTTGTGGTTGTTCTATAAATAGCATTCTTTTTAGTTTTGCATTTTGTTCTTGTAAAATAATATCATATTTTTGCATTACTAATTTAATATTATCTGTATGTTCTATTAACTCTTTTATAGAGTTACTCTTTTGTTCAATATTTGATAGATATTGATTTAAGTCATTTTCTAATTTACTTACATATTTTTTATTTTTATTTCCTTTTAATATTGTTAATATTTTATAAACGATTACACCAAGTACTAAAGAAGAAACACCTACAACTAGATATCCTGCCAATGCATTATCTTTAATATTTATTAACTCTCCATACTTTAAAGCGATACTGTTCCAATTTGCTTTATCCAGAAAAGTATTTAAAGATAGTGGTATATTTGCTAATTTGGTACCATATGCAAATGCACCTGCTACACCAATAAGAGTTGTAAGTGTAGCAAAGGAAAATGCACTAAATCTACCTTTACTAGGATATTTTATATCTAAAAGTTGTTCTTTGTTGTCTAATTTAATTTCATTTATTGTTGCATTTTCATCTTCTAAAGCTTCTACTTGCAACTCTTTTAATTGTGCCAAAGTGTTAGCAATTGTTGTCTTTAGTATATTATTTTCTTGTCTTACAAGTGCAGTCGCTTTCTCTTCTAACTCTTTATCCAGTTTTTTATATTTGTCATAAACCTCTTGAGCTTTCTCTTTCGTCGCATCTATTTTTGCAACTAATTCATCATGTCCTTTTTTAGGTTTAGATAACTGAACTTCTGCAATCTCTATAAGTTTATCTTCACTCACTTCTGACTCTGTTGTATCTTCCTCTGTTGTATCTTCGCTAGTTTCGTTAGCTTCTTGCTCTAAGTGATTACTCTTTTGAAACTCTTCTTCTGTAACTTCTTTAAGCTTTTGTTCTTTAGTGTCTTGATTACTCATAAAATTCTCCTGTAAAGTATATTGTAAACTCTTTACAATATAATAGCACAAAAATTAATGTTTTTTAGATTAAAATTGCAATTTTAATAAAAAGGTAAAGATTTTGGAATTAATAATTTATATTTTAGTTGCTATTTTAGCACTTTCGTTTTTAGTTTTCTTTCATGAATTAGGTCATTACACTGCTGCTAAGTTTTTTGGTGTTAAAGTTGAGCGTTTTAGTATTGGCTTTGGTAAAGTACTATTTAAAAAACATTGGCTAGATACCGAGTGGGCTTTTGCTCCAATATTACTTGGTGGCTATGTAAAGATGAAAGGTCAAGACGATACAGACCCAACAAAGAAGAGTAACGACCCAGACAGTTACAACAGTAAAAAGCCATGGCAGAGAATTATAATACTTTTGGCTGGTCCTTTAGCAAATATTGTTTTGGCATTTTTTATATATCTATTTATTGCAATTTATGGTGCACCTGTATCTACAGCTAGTGATTTTTTACCACCAGTTGTTGGTAAAGTTGTAAAAGATACTCCAGCTTTTAATACAGGTATAAAAAGTGGTGATAAAATTGTACAAGTAAATCAATTTAAAATTAAATATTGGTATGAATTGGGAACTTCTATACAAAAAGTAAAAGACCCTGTAAATTTAACAATAATCAGAAATGGTAAAACTATTCAAACAACTCTTAAGCCCCAAGTAGAAGATAGAAAAAATGAGTTTAACGAAAAGATTAAAAAAAGAGTTATAGGAATTACTCCAAAAGTTACAAAAAATACTATTATAAATTTTTCTCCTATAGAAGCACTAAAATATGCATACCTAGAGACAAAAAAAGCAACTTTTATGATTACAAAGGGTGTACAGAAAATATCTACTGGTGATGTAGATTCTAAAAATATCAGTGGAGCTATTACTATTTTTCAAATTTTAATGAACTTTGCAAAAGAGGGGTTTATATATCTACTATTTATAATGGCACTACTCTCTGTAAATTTAGGAGTTTTAAATTTGCTACCGATTCCTGCACTTGATGGTGGACATATTATGTTTAATCTTTACGAATTAATAACAGGCAAAGAGCCAAGCGAAAAGGTTTTATATGCTTTAACTTTAATGGGTTGGTTATTTTTAATCTCATTAATGGTGTTTGGAATGTATAATGATGTAAATAGAATATGGGGCGGAAAATGATTTTAGATAAAGAGAAATTACGAAGCAACTTAGATAGAGTTATTTGGGATATTGAAGAGTCAAGACTTAAAAGAAGCGAGCATTTAATTGTGCAACTTTGTGTTGTTGCCAAATATACAGATATAGAAAATATTAAAACACTCTACAGCCTTGGGCAGAGAAACTTTGGCGAAAATCAAGTACAACAGTTAGAGGCAAGAAGCAAAGAGTTAGAAGAGTTACCATTAGCATGGCATATGATAGGCACATTACAAAAGAATAAGATAAATAAACTAATCGATTTAAACCCTACTCTTTTACAGTCACTTGACTCTTTAGATTTAGCAATAGAGCTAAATAAAAGATTGGAGACAAAGGGTAAAGATATGAGTGCCCTACTTCAAATAAACAGCTCTGGCGAAGAGACAAAAAGTGGTGTAAAACCAGAAGAGGCATTAGATATTTACAAGCAAATTCAAGAGAGTTGTCCAAATATCACTTTAAAAGGTGTTATGACAATAGGTGCACACTCTAAAGATGAAGAATTAATTAAGAAGAGTTTTAATACAACTTATAAAATATATGAAAGCCTGCAAGATAGCGGAGCAACTATTTGCTCTATGGGTATGAGTAACGACTTTAAGCTAGCAATCGAGTGTGGCTCTAATATGGTTAGGATTGGTTCTGCACTGTTTGAGTGATAAGTTTTAAGTAAGTTTTAAGTGATAAGCTTTAAGTTAAAAGTTTGAAGAAAAGTGGGAATTGCCATCGTCGTCATTCCCGTTTTCACGGGAATGACGGAGGTGGTAGATTATTTATTTTATTTGATAATTAATTCCATTAAACGGTTATAGAATCCTTAATTTAATGGCAATGGAGGTGCCCTTTAATATATCTGCTAAAATTTAAAATAACGGAGTTTTATAATAATATGAAAAAAATTTTGGTTCATATCTGCTGTTCTGTAGATAGCCACTTCTTCTTACAGAGGATGCAAAAAGAGTATGAAGGCTCGGAGCTTATTGGCTTTTTTTATGACCCAAATATTCACCCATACAGTGAGTACTACTTACGGCTTTTAGATGTTAAACGAAGTTGTAGAAAGCTTGGAATTGAGTTAATAGAAGGTGAATACGACTATGAAACTTGGATAGAGACAGTAAGAGGTTTAGAAAACGAACCAGAGAAAGGGGCAAGATGTTCTGTATGTTTTGATAGACGCTTTGAAGTTAGTGCAAAAAAGGCTAAAGAGATTGGTGCAACACATTTTACATCTACCCTACTTACCTCTCCTAAAAAATCTATAAAACAGTTAAAACAGAGTGGTGATCTGCTTGCTAAAGAGTTTAATATAGAGTTTTTAGCACCAGATTTTAGGCAAAAAAATGGAACGCAAGAACAAAATATAATAGCCAAAGAGGCAAAACTGTATCGTCAAAACTATTGTGGTTGTTTGTATGGATTAAAACAACAGCGAGAACAACAAAATCGTCTATTAGATGAACTATTTTGCCCAATGACAAAACAGATTCAGCCAGCCTCTATAGAAGATAGAATAAGACTTTATGAAAGAAGAGAAGAGTTAGAAGAGCAAGGAAGAAATTACGAAATAATTAAAACAAGATTTCTAAATTGGCGACTACTCTATGGAGTTGTTAAGCAAAAAGGGCAAACTATTCCTTGCCATATACTCCCCTACTCTAAACTGAGAACTGGATACTCTCGTGGAAAAATAGATAAGGCAATTAAAGATATTCACTACTTTAGTCGAGATGAGATAAAATTTATTACAATACAAACTTATAGCCAACTTGTAAACTTTGATTACAAAAATGTAAATGAAATTTTAAGCAACACTCCAAGCTTTGAGATAGAAGTTAAAGTTAGAGAAAAGTTACTAAATTCTGCATACAATCTTAGTGCTATAATAGTTGTAGATGAGATACCTAATTCAAAATTAGAGTTAAAAATAGATACAAAAGTTTATGAAGATGTCAAAGAAGAGTTAATTGTTTTATAACTACTGCTGATAATAATCAGATTTTAACAAAGCTTTTGATAATATAATACAAAATTATTTAAAGGGAATAAATGCTATATAATGTAATGGAAATTCAAGAAATTCTTCCGCATAGATATCCATTTCTTTTAGTTGATAGAATTAATACTTTAGAAGAGGGAAAATATATAGAAGGTTACAAAAATGTATCTATCTCTGAGCCTGTATTTCAAGGTCATTTTCCAGAGCATCCAATATACCCAGGGGTTATGATTATAGAGGGTATGGCACAAGCTGGTGGAGTTTTGGCATTTAAGAGTGCTTCTAAAGAGGAGCAAAATGCTGCAAAGAATAAAGTAGTTTACTTTATGAGTATCGATAAAGCTAAATTTAGAGCACCTGTTGTTCCTGGAGACCAGTTGGTTTATAAATTAAGTGTAATCAAAAACAGAGGTGCAATTTGGCATTTAGATGCAAAAGCATATGTAGATAATAAACTGGTAGCAGAAGCTGAGCTTAAAGCTATGATAGTTGATAAATAGAATATGGCAAATATTCACCCAACCGCTACAATAGAAGATGGTGCACTAATTGGTAAAAATGTAAAAATTGGTGCATATACCTATATAGCAAAAGATGTAAAAATTGGCGATAATACAACAGTAGGAAGCCACACTTTAATAGAGGGTATTACAACAATAGGCAAAGAAAATCAAATATTTTCTCACGCAGTTGTTGGCTCTATTCCGCAAGATTTAAAATATAGTGGAGAGAGAGTTGAGCTTATTATTGGAGACAATAATAAAATTCGTGAATTTACACTTATAAACCCAGGTACTATTGGTGGAGGAAGTGTTACTAAAATTGGTAACAATAATCTATTAATGGGATATGTACATATTGCTCACGATGTTATAATTGGCAATAACTGTATTTTAGCAAATGCAGCAACGCTAGCTGGGCATGTAGAGCTAGGAGATGGCGTAGTAGTTGGCGGGCTTACACCAATTCATCAATTTGTAAAAATTGGAGATTTAGCAATGGTTGCAGGAGCTAGTGCCTTAAGCCAAGATGTGCCACCATACTGCCTTGTAGAGGGTAATAGAGCATATTTAAGAGGGCTTAACTTAACAGGACTTAGACGCCATATAAATAGAGAAGATATCAATATGTTAAAAAATGCATACAGAGAGCTATTTAGTGGTAAAATGCCAATGAAAGATGTAGCCGAAAATTTAAAGAGTAGCGATAACCAATTTGTAAAAAATTTAGTAAACTTTATTTTAGAGTCAAAACGAGGTATCGCTTATGAAAGGAAACAAAATTGATGAAACATTGTAGTTTTTGTGGTGCAACCGAAAAAGATGATTTACCACTAGTAGCAGGGCAAAATGCCTATATTTGCAGTAATTGTGTAGTATCTGCATACAAAATACTTTTTGGTGAGGATAATATATCTGGTGAAGATATAGAGCACGAGTTAAAAGATTTAACACCAAAAGAGTTAAAAAACTTTTTAGATAATTATGTAATTGGTCAAGAAGATGCAAAAAAGACTCTATCTGTTGCTGTTTACAACCATTATAAAAGAATTTTAAGAAAAAACAGAACTGATGAAGATACTGAAATATCTAAATCTAATGTACTACTAGTTGGGCCAACTGGTAGTGGTAAGACTCTACTTGCAGAATCTATTGCTAGATTTTTAGATGTACCTATTGCAATAGCAGATGCAACAAACTTAACCGAGGCTGGTTATGTTGGCGAAGATGTAGAGAATATTTTAACAAAACTTTTACAAGCTGCTGATGGAAATGTAGAGCTAGCAGAGAGAGGAATTGTATTTATTGATGAAATAGATAAAATTGCAAGAGCTGGCGAGAATCGCTCTATTACAAGAGATGTATCTGGAGAAGGTGTTCAGCAAGCTTTACTTAAAATTATAGAGGGCTCTGTTATAAATATTCCACCAAAAGGTGGTAGAAAGCATCCTAATCAAGAGTTTATTCAAATTGATACTTCTAATATTCTCTTTATATGCGGTGGTGCATTTGATGGTATAGAAGACATTATTCAAAGACGAATTGGTGGTAACACTTTAGGCTTTGGACATGAAAAGAGAACAAAAGAGGATAATGCAAATATTATCTCTATGTTAGAGCCTGACGATTTAGTAGCTTATGGATTAATACCAGAATTGATAGGAAGACTACATGTAATAGCTACTCTTAAAAAGATATCAATAGAAGATATGGTAAGAATTTTATTAGAACCTAAAAATTCTCTGGTTAAACAGTACCAAGCATTATTTGAGCTTGATGATGTAATACTTTCATTTGAACAACAAGCTTTAGAGGCTATCGCTAAAAAAGCTTTAGAGAGAAAGACCGGAGCGAGAGGTTTAAGATCTATTTTAGAAGAGATTTTATTAGATATTATGTATCAACTACCAGAATTAACTGGGTATGAAATTGTAATAACTGAAGATGTAGTAAATAAAAAAGAGCAGCCAGTGCTCTTAAAAAATAAAAAAAGTGCATAAGGGGTAGATATTGAGTTGGTTTAGAAATTTATTTGGATTTTTGTCTCAAGATATGGCAATAGACTTAGGTACAGCTAACACGCTTGTATTAGTTAAAAATAAAGGTATAGTTATAAATGAGCCTTCAGTAGTAGCTGTAAAGATTAATAAAATAGGACAAGAAGAAATATTAGCTGTTGGAAAAGAGGCTAAAGATATGGTTGGTAAAACACCAGGTTCCATTAGAGCTATTAGACCAATGAGAGATGGTGTAATTGCAGACTTTAACACAACAGAGATGATGATAGAGTACTTTATTAAAAAAGTAAATGGTTCTGGTAAATTTGCATCTCCTAGAATTGTAATTTGTGTTCCATACGGTTTAACACAAGTAGAGAGAAAGGCAGTTAGAGAGTCTGCTTTAAATGCAGGTGCTAGAAGTGTATTTTTAATAGAAGAGCCTATGGCAGCAGCTATTGGGGCAGGACTTCCAGTTAAAGAGCCAAATGGGAACTTAGTAGTAGATATTGGTGGGGGTACTACAGAAATTGGTGTAACATCTTTAGGTGGTTTAGTAATAAGTAAATCTATTAGAGTTGCTGGTGATAAACTAGATGCATCTATTATTGACTATGTTAAAAAGAATTTTAATTTACTAATTGGTGATAGAGTTGCAGAAAATTTAAAAATACAAATAGGTACTGCTATTAAATTAGATGAAGATTTATCAACTATGGTAAAAGGGCGAGACCAGATAGAAGGAAATTTAACTTCTGTAGAGGTTACAAGTGAACATATGAGAGAAGCTATGGGTGCTCCATTATCACAAATTGCAGAAGCACTAAAAAGTGTACTAGAGCAAACTCCTCCAGAACTTGCTGGTGATATTGTTGAAAATGGCATTGTACTAACTGGTGGTGGTTCACTAATCAGAGGTTTAGATAAATATTTATCAGATATAGTAAAACTTCCTGTTTATATTGCAGAAGAACCTCTACTTGCTGTAGCAAAAGGAACTGGAGAAGCACTAAACCAAATAGATTTATTACAGCAAACAACTTTTGAAGATTAAGAGTAAATAGATGAAAAAAAGGAGCTTTTCACTTCTTATACTATTAGTAATACTTTTTGTAGTTTTTACTAAATATAATGGAGTTGCAAAAAGCTTTTTACTAGATTTCATAAATCCCATAAAAATTGCATATCTTAAGTTTAATAATATTAGTGATAGTTACTTAAAACAACAAGAAAATATTTTAAAACTTCAAAAAGAGAATAGCAAATTAAAAAAACTCTTAATAGAACAATCTAATTACATAGGACAATTATCAAAAATATACAAATTGATACCGTCATTGGTACATAAACCATATAAAAGTATATACTTAACAAACACAATATCTTATGTAAAATTAAATAGACTAAACGAAATAATGCTAACAACTCCTAAAAATTTCAAATTTAAAGATAAAAAACCTTATGGCTTAATGCAGAATGATGTAGCATCTGGTATTGCTCAATACAAAGATGGTAAATTATATGGATATTTACTATCTAATCCTAAATGTACCTTTAGTGTAATTATTGGAAAAGATAAAGTAAATGGTGTTGCACAAGGAGATACAAAAGATGGTATGATTATCAAATTTATACCAAGATGGTCTAAAATTCAAATTGGCGATATTGTAAAAACAAGTGGATTAGACTCTATATTTTTTCCAAATATTGTAGTCGGTGTTATATCTGATATTAAAACTCTTGATAAATATAAAGAGGCAAAATTAAAAGTATATGCTAAACTTACTAATCCTTCACTATTTTTCTTAATTGCAGACCCTACTCCATACCTTACTACCGATTATACACCAAATACATCATTCCCTACAAGAGTTTATCCATTTATTAAAATAAATGAAGAACAAGATAGACAAAATAGAGCAACACAAACTAAAGAGAATGTTATAGATCCTGAATCTTTAAAAGAAGAAGATTATCAAGAGATATTTAATTCTAAATTTATTTGGCAAAATCAATTGGAATTTGAAGAAAAAAAAGATAAGCATTAAAGTAATAAATAGCTCCTTTTAATCTGATTTCAGTATAATACTAACTTAAAAAAAGGTATCTATTTATGCCAAAACGTGCCGATATAAAAACTATACTTCTTATTGGTTCTGGACCAATTGTTATAGGTCAAGCTTGCGAGTTTGACTACTCTGGAACACAAGCTGCAAAAACACTTAAAGAGTTAGGATATAGAGTTGTTTTAATAAACTCTAACCCTGCAACTATTATGACAGACCCCGAATTTGCCGATAGAACATATGTAGAGCCTATCGAAGAAGAGATTATTGCAAAAATCATTAAAAAAGAGAATGTAGATGCGATACTTCCTACAATGGGTGGACAGACTGCACTAAATGTTGCTATGAGTATGTATGAAAAAGGTATGCTAGAGGGCGTAGAGTTTCTAGGTGCCAACCCAGCTGCAATTAAAAAAGGTGAAGATAGACAAGCATTTAAAGAAGCAATGATTAAAATAGGTATGGATTTACCTATTTCTCAATATGCTTACAATATCGACGAAGCACTAGATGCGGCTAAAAACATCGGATTTCCGCTAATTATTAGAGCATCTTACACATTAGCAGGTGGCGGTAGTGGTGTTGCATATAATATCGACGAATTTAAAGAGATAGCACAGAGTGGTTTAGAGGCAAGCCCAATTAGTGAAATATTAATAGAAGAGTCCCTGCTTGGTTGGAAAGAGTACGAAATGGAAGTTATTCGCGATAGTGCTGATAACTGCATAATTGTATGTTCTATTGAAAACCTAGACCCTATGGGTGTTCATACAGGCGACTCTATTACAATAGCTCCTGCACTTACTCTTACAGACAAAGAGTACCAAAGAATGAGAGATGCCAGCTTTAAAATTTTAAGAGAAATTGGCGTAGATACTGGTGGTAGTAATGTTCAATTCTCTATAAATCCAGATACAGGCAGAATGATTGTAATCGAGATGAACCCTCGTGTAAGTCGCTCGTCTGCATTGGCATCTAAAGCAACTGGTTACCCAATAGCAAAAGTTGCAACACTTTTGGCAGTTGGCTTTACACTAGATGAAATTACAAACGACATTACAGGTACACCTGCAAGTTTTGAGCCAGTAATCGACTATATAGTAACAAAAATTCCACGCTTTACTTTCGAGAAGTTCCCACTAGCTGACTCAACTTTAACTACTGCTATGAAATCTGTTGGTGAAGTTATGAGTATTGGTAGAACTTTCAAAGAGTCGTTTAATAAAGCTTTGGTTTCCCTAGAGACTGGCTTAACAGGGTTTAACAGAGTTGACTGCGATGAAGAAACTCTAGTTAGAGAGATTAGACGCCCAAATAGCGACAGAATTTTGTATGTTATGGAGGCTCTAAGACGCGGTAAAAGTGTAGATGAAATCTTCGATATTTGTAAAATAGATAGATGGTTCTTGTATCAATTTGAAGAGTTAGCAAAGAGAGAAAAAGAGATAAATATATCTGTTTTAAAAGATGCTAAACTGCTTAGAACACTAAAGAGCGAAGGCTTTGGCGATGAGATGCTAGCAGAGTTAATAAATGCCGAAGAGGGAACAGAACTTAGCGAAAACGATATTTACAATGCAAGAGTTAAACTAGGTGTACAACACCACTTTAACGAAGTAGATACATGTGCGGCAGAGTTTAAAGCCCTAACTCCTTATCTCTACTCTAGTGTAAGTGCATCTAACGAACTAGAACAGATAAACCCAACAGACGGAAAAGATAAAAAAGTTTTAGTTATAGGTGGTGGACCAAATAGAATTGGGCAAGGTATCGAGTTTGACTACTGCTGTGTACACGCTGCATTTGCCTTAGAAGATATGGGTATTAAATCTATAATGTATAACTGTAACCCAGAAACAGTATCTACAGATTATGATACAAGTGATATTCTATACTTCGAACCAATCGATTTTGAGCATGTAAGAAATGTAATAGAGCACGAAAATCCAGATGGTATTATTGTTCATTTTGGTGGACAAACACCGCTAAAGCTTGCTAAAAAGCTTACAGAGATTGGTGCAAATATTATTGGTACAAGTGCAAAAGTTATCGATATGGCAGAGGATAGAGAGAAGTTCTCAGACTTTATTAAAAAGTTAGGTCTTAAACAGCCAGATAACGGTACAGCATTTACAAAAGAGGATGCTCTTATTATTGCAAACCGTATTGGATATCCCGTACTTGTTCGCCCTAGTTTCGTACTTGGTGGGCGTGCTATGCGTACAGTATATAGCGATGCCGAGTTAAAAGAGTATATGGATGAGGCGGTACAAGTATCTAACGAATCGCCTGTATTAATTGACAAATTCCTAAACAATGCCATAGAGTTAGATATAGATGCAATTAGTGATGGTAAAGATGTTTATATTGGCTCTTTAATGCAACATATCGAAGAGGCAGGTATTCACTCTGGAGATAGTGCTTGTATCCTGCCAACTCTATCAATTAGCGATAAGTTAAAAGCTAAAATAGAGAAGCAAACTATGGATATTGCTTTAGGATTAGGCGTTGTTGGTTTAATGAATATCCAATACGCAATTTTTGAAAACGAAGTATATTTAATCGAAGTAAACCCAAGAGCTTCAAGAACAGTACCATTTGTATCTAAAGCTACAGGTGTGCCACTTGCAAAAGTTGCTACTATGGTTATGGTAAATGGCAATTTAAAAGAGGCTCTTAAATATTACGATACATTTAAAGTTGTAGATTATAGCACAACACCTATGAAGCCAATTCTTAAAGGGCATGTAGCTGTTAAAGAGGCTGTATTCCCATTCAACAAATTACCAGGTTCAGACTTAATCTTAGGACCAGAGATGAAATCGACTGGCGAAGTTATGGGTATTAGTAAAGATTTTGGGATGAGTTTTGCAAAAAGCCAACTCGCTTCTAAAAATATTATCCCATTAGAAGGAACACTATTTATATCTCTAACAACTAACGACAAGCCATTAGCTGGAGAAATTGGAAGACTATACCAAGATTTAGGCTTTAAAATTGTAGCAACAAAAGGAACACACAAAGCTCTTAGCGATGCGGGTATAGAGTGTGAACTAGTACTAAAACTTAGCGAAGGTCGCCCAAATATAGATGATAAAATTAAGAACAATGAAATTGCGATTGCTATAAATACAAGCGACAATACAGCAAGTAAAAGCGATGCTAAAAAAATTAGACAAAGCGTTTTAGCAAACAGTGTTGCATACTTTACAACAATAGCAGCAGCAAGAGCAGCAGCACTTGCTATTAAGTCGCTAAAAGTAAATGGTGGAGATATAGAGCCAAATGCTCTACAAGACTATCTGTTAGATGCATAATAGAGTATTTTTAACAAATACAGATACTACAATAGGTTTTATATCTAAAAGCCAAAAAGCTTTAGATATTGCCAAAAATAGAGCCTCTGATAAAAAATATATAGAGGCTCTACCCTACTTTAAAGCTTTAAGAAAAAGAACACCTAAAAAACATAGAAAATTAATAAGACAAAGTTCTAAAACTACCTTTATAATTAGTCAAAATTACTCTTTTAGAGTCGTTAAAGATAGCAGACACAACTTACTATTAAAAAGATTAAAAAATGCATACACAAGCTCTGCAAATGCCAGTAATCAAGAGTATGATTACGACTATGCATACAAAAATGCAGATATTATAATTTATCCACTAAAAGTGCAGAGCAATCCCTCTAAAATATATAAATTAGGTAAAATAAAATTAAAAAGGTTAAGATAATGAAAATCTGGGAAGGTGAAAACTTTTATATAGAAAAACACGATAGCAAACTGCCATGGTTAAAACTGTTTACAAAAACTGAATTCAAAGAGTTAAGCCAAATACCAAAAGAGCAAAAGTTAAGAATGTATGAGATATTAGATGCTATAGAGCTAACAATGCTAGAGTACTACAAAGCTGATAAAATAAACTTAGCCTCTTTTGGAAATATGCTTCCAAGAGTCCATTGGCACATAATAGCTCGCTTTAAAAACGACCCATATTTTCCTAAAACTACTTGGGAAGAGCCGGTAAGAGAGTACGAACTAAATATACCTAGCTTCGATAAGTTTAGCTCTCTTTTAATAGATAAGTTAGAACATCTTTAAAGGTATCTTTTAGAATTTTAAATTTTCAAGTTTTTTTGCTAAAATCATTATATACATAATATTTTAAACTATAATAGACTAAAAAGGAGGCTAAAATATGACAAAAGAACAAATTATAAATTATCTAAAGACTCATAAAGAAAAATTCCAAAAAGAGTATGAAGTTGAACAAATAGGTCTTTTTGGGTCTTATGCCCGTGATGAAGCAAAAGCTGACAGCGACATAGATATTTTTGTTCAAATGAAACCAAGCCTTTATAAGTTGGTAGGTTTAAAACAAGAGATAGAGGAGGACTTAAAAAAGAGTGTAGATATTATACGAAAACATAAACATATTAAGCCATTTTTGTTAAAAATGATAGAAAAGGATATACATTATGTCTGATAAAGAGTTAATGATACTTTCTACACTTGAAGATATTATTTTTTCTATAGAGCTTATTTTAAGTCGATTTAAAACAATAAAAAGCAGTGATGATTTTTTAGAAGAAGATGGCTTAGAAAAACTTGATAGTATATCAATGCGTTTAGTTGTAATTGGAGAGGGATTTAAAAATATTGATAAACTTACTAATAATACACTATTGCTGAAGTATCCAAGTATTGATTGGAAAGGCGTAAAAGGAGTAAGAGATATTTTGTCTCATCACTATTTTCAAATAGATACTGAAACAATTTTTGAAATATGCGATAACCATTTAGAAGAGCTATTAAGAGTTACACATCAAATGATGACTGATATAAACAATAGCTAATATAAAAATACGATATAGGATACAAATGTTTAATATTTACAAAATTGCAACCATTGCACCGGCTTTATCTTTGGCAAATCCTGCTAAAAATGCTCAAGAAGTTATAGATCTTTTTAAAGAGGCAGATAGTAATGGGGCTTGTGTTGCTCTGTTTCCGGAGCTTACTTTAACTGGGTATAGTGTTGGGGATCTGTTTTTTCAGAGTCGTTTATATAGCTCGCAACTTAGTGCACTAAATGAAGTTGTTAATACCAGTAAGGGTTTAAAAATTATTGTTGTTATCGGCTTGGCTTTGCAGTATAATAATAGGCTTTACAATACTGCTGTGGTAATTCAAGATGGTGCTATTTTAGGGGTTGTGCCAAAAACTTTTATTCCTAATAAGCAAGAGTTTTATGAGCTTCGACATTTTGTTAGTGGGGCGGATATTAAGAAGCAGAGTGTTGAACTGTTGGGGCAGAGTGTGCCTTTTGGGGTGGATTTGCTCTTTAGCAATGGGCTTTTAAAATTTGGGGTTGAGATTTGCGAAGATTTATGGGCAGTTACGCCACCAAGCAGTAGCCTTGCTAGTAGTGGGGCTAATTTGATACTTAATTTAAGTGCAAGTAACGAAATTATTGGAAAAAGTGAATATAGAGCTGAGCTTGTTAGAACACAGAGTGCTAGGGCTATGTGTGCTTATGCTTATGCTTCTAGCTCTATTGGCGAGAGTGGAAGCGATACTATATTTAGTGGCGATTTGATTATTGCAGAGTATGGATCTATTGTGGCTAGAGATAGCTCTATTAGTTTCGATAGCAAAATTGCTTATGGCGATGTTGATTTAGAGAGAGTTAGTAATATTCGCTATTTAGATAGCTCTTTTTCGCAATCTAAAGTGACAGATGTAAGAGTAATTAACTTAAACGTGTTAAATGAAAATAGTAGTGTAAATAGATATGTAGATGCTCATCCTTTTATTCCAAAAAACGAGAGCGAGCGAGAGCAAAGATGTGAAGAGATTACTAATATTCAAGCATACGCTCTAATTCGTAGAATGAAGCAGGCATATATAAAGAAGGCTATTATTGGAATTAGTGGAGGCTTAGACTCTACTTTAGCACTTTTAAGCGTTCACAAAGCATTTAAAATTGCTGGTTGGGATAGCAAAGATATAATTGCTATTACAATGCCAGGCTTTGGCACAACTAGCCGAACTTTGAAAAATTCTATAAATTTATGCGGGCAACTAGGTGTAACATTAAAAGAGATAAGTATAGAGAAACTTGCTTTAACAGAGTTCGAAGCTATTGGGCACGACAAAGATGAGCACAGTGTAACTTACGAAAATGTACAAGCTAGAGCTAGAACTTCGATTTTAATGAATACAGCAAACAAAGAGAATGGGCTTGTAATTGGTACAGGCGATTTAAGCG
>Ga0256829_1001417_pt1 | contig 19842 bp, 24 predicted proteins | sample 131447metaG_FD_185979 | JGI IMG/M metagenome (GOLD analysis project Ga0256829, IMG submission 185979) | Hydrothermal vent microbial communities from Lau Basin, Pacific Ocean - 131-447 | ecosystem: Environmental > Aquatic > Marine > Hydrothermal vents | place: Pacific Ocean: Lau Basin | collected...
AGATTGCGCCTCGACCAAGTGTATTTTAGGCGTGAGCTGGACGATTGAGAGCTTTGCATAAGCGAGGTGCGAGATAAAAATGAGATAAAATTTGCCTAATCAAGGCGGAAACCGCAGGGAATAGCACCGCTATTGCCAAGAGTTTCCAACGCAGAGTAGGTGAATTTTAGCCATTTTTAGCCGTGCATTGCTTATGCAAATCTCTCTTAGTGTCTGAAGTGACGCATTCCTGTAAATACCATTGCAATCCCATGCTCATTGGCCGCATCGATCACTTCTTGATCTCGCATGGAGCCGCCTGGATGAATCACAGCGGTAATGCCCGCTTCAGCGGCAGCATCAATGCCATCACGGAAGGGGAAGAAGGCATCGGAGGCCATGACCGAACCTTTGACTTCTAGCCCTTCATCCGCCGCTTTAATCCCAGCAATTTTGGCACTGTACACTCGGCTCATCTGTCCTGCACCCACGCCAATCGTCATCTGGTTTTTCGCATACACAATGGCGTTGGATTTGACATATTTAGCTACCTTCCACGCAAACATTAAGTCTTTAAGTTCCGCTTCAGTCGGCGCTCTTTCGGTGACTACTTTAAGGTCATCTTTTGTCACCATGCCTAAGTCACGGTCTTGTACCAGTAGCCCGCCGGTGACTTTTTTGTAGTCGTAAGCGGGTAGCTGCTCGTCCCACTGTCCACAGGTCAATAGGCGGACATTTTTCTTGGTGCCGACAATGTCAGACACCCCTGCTTCCACTTCTGGGGCGATAATGACTTCCACAAATTGACGATCAATAATCGCTTGAGCTGTCTCCGCATCCAGTGGCTTATTGAAGGCAATAATGCCGCCGAAAGCGGAGGTGGGATCCGTGGTGTAGGCACGATCATAGGCTTCAAGTAAGCTTTCCCCGGTGGCCACGCCGCAAGGGTTGGCGTGTTTCACAATCACGCAGGCGGTGTCGTCAAAGGTTTTGACCAACTCGAGTGCGGCATCGGTATCGGCGATATTATTAAAGCTGAGCTCTTTACCTTGCAGCTGTGTCGCCGTCGAAATCGAAGCCTCTTTAGGCTCTCTTTCGGTATAGAAGGCCGCTTTTTGATGTGGATTTTCGCCATATCGCAAGCTCTGCTTTTTCACAAACTGAGTATTGTAGGTGCGAGGGAAAGTGTCTTCTGGGTTGTCGGAGAACATTTTGCCAAAGTAGTTGGCAATGGCGCCATCATAACGGGCGGTCTGCTCAAAGGTTTTAATTGCCAAGTCAAAACGGGTGGCATGGCTGAGTTGTCCGTTATTGGCTTTCAGTTCTTCTAGAATACGGTCATAGTCCGCAGGATCGGTGACGACAGCGACATCATTGTGGTTTTTTGCCGCAGAACGCAACATGGTGGGGCCGCCAATGTCGATGTTTTCAATCGCATCTTCTAGGCTGCAGTTGGGGTTGGCAACAGTCGCTTCAAACGGATAGAGGTTGACGACGACCATATCGATAGGGTCAATGCCGTGTTCCGCCATCACCGCATCATCTTTGCCACGGCGGCCGAGGAGTCCACCGTGGATTTTAGGGTGTAAGGTTTTGACTCGGCCATCCATCATTTCAGGAAAGCCTGTATATTCAGAGACTTCGGTGACAGGCAGTCCTGCTTCAGAAAGCACTTTGTAGGTACCGCCTGTGGACAGTAGGGCGATGCCTTGGTTAGAAAGGGCTTGGGCAAATTCAACAATGCCTGTTTTGTCAGAGACGCTGAGCAGTGCACGGCGAATAGGTTTCATAGGTTTTTCTCCAGAGATTAAAAAATATTCATAGTGAGCGCTTTGTTTTAAAGCTTTTATAGTAAGCCGTAGATTTGCATTTTTTTACGCAGGGTATTGCGGTTAATGCCTAAAATCAGGGCGGCTTGGCTTTGGTTAAAATCGGTTTTTTCCAGCACGCAGCGAATCAAGGGTTCTTCCACTTGGGTGATGACCATTTGATAGAGGTTGCTGGCTTCTTGGTCACCCAGTGTTTCAAAATATTGTTGTAGGGTGTCGGTGACTTGTTGGCTGAGTGCAGATTTGGGTTGCATATGTGTAGAAAGTCTAATTGGGCTTGAGCGGTCTCAAGTCGGTTAAAAGTTCGTCTAAAGTGGCGTAACCAGTCAGCGGGGGAGTGGTTTGTTGGCAGCGATAAGTGCGCTTGTTGGGCAAGTTCAGCGATTTTTTCACCATACCAGCCAATATGCTTTCGTGCATGACGAACACCTGTGACTTCGCCATAAAGTTGATGCAAGCCTTGCACATGCTGGTACATGGTATCGATAAAGGCTTCCCAATTTGGCTGCTGAATCGGCAAGCCTTGCTGATGTGCTAAGCACTGCTGGAAAATCCAAGGAAAGCCTAAACTGCTACGACCAATCATTACCCCGTCTGCTTGGGTGTATTTTAATACAAATTCAGCTTGTTCGGGGGTACGAATATCTCCATTGGCAATGACAGGAATTTTCAGTTGCTGTTTGACCTCTGCAATGGTGTCATATTCTGCTTGCCCTTGAAACTTATCTGCACGGGTGCGGCCGTGAATGGTAACCGCTTGCAAGCCGCAGTCTTCCGCCAGTTGGGCGATTTGCAGGGCATTTTTATGTTCCGCATCTAGCCCTGTCCGCATCTTCACTGTGACGGGAACCTCAACGGCGGAGACAACCGCTTGAAAAATCTCAGCAACGGTTTTGGGGTTACCCATTAGAGCGGAGCCTGCTGCCACACTGCAGACCTTTTTCGCGGGACAGCCGAGGTTAAGGTCAATGATTTGTGCACCTTGAGCCACTTGAAAAGCCGCTGCTTCGGCAAGCAGTTGAGGGTCGGTACCGAGTAGCTGCACAATGCGAGGTTCAGGCTCGGACTTGTCGGCACGGCGAGTACTGGATTTGGCAGAATCCCAGAGCTGTTTTTGGGATGCGACCATCTCCCCCACCGCATAACCCACACCCTGCTGACGGCACAACTGCCGAAACACCCGATCCGTCACCCCCGCCATGGGGGCGAGGACAAAAGGGCTGGAAAAGGAAAAGCGGCCGATTTGAAAATGTAGGGATAAATTTGTTATATTGGTTATGGGCATAATCTATGCGTAGAGGAGAAATGGATGGTTTCATTATATGATATCAGTGCAACAAAAAAGCCAACAAATTTAAGTATCAATAAAGATCTGCTCTCAAAAGCAAAAGCTCGGAAAATCAATCTTTCTGCCACACTTGAACGAGCACTGGTTGAGGAATTAAAAAAAGTCGAAAGTGAACGCTGGCGAAAAGAGAATCAACAAGCCATTGAAGAGTTGAATCATTTGAGTGAGCAGGCGGGTCTCTTTTCTGATGCTTATCGAGGGTTTTAATGAGCCAGTTTACGCTCTATAAAAATGAAGACAGTGCCTCAAATCAGGTTTATCCTTATTTTCTGGATGTCCAACACGAACTATTGAATGATTTAAATAGTCGTGTAGTGATTCCACTTTCCCCCAAGCATCTATTGAAAAATTCAGTGGCAAAGAGGTTGTGCCCAGTGATAGAGCTTCAAGAAGGGCAGTTTGTGTTGTTAACACATCAAATGACCTCTGTTCCGTCCACGCTATTAAAAACAGAGGTGACCTCTTTAGAGTACTTTAGGTATGAAATTCTGAGTGCGATTGATATGCTTATTACGGGGATTTAGTCTGTTTTTTCCCCGCTAAAAGTGCCCATTCGTCTTGGGTTTCTAGCGTGGTGAGTTCGATACCGTATTGTTGGTAGTGTTGTTGTAAGCCTTCTGCTTGTGTGGTGAGCAGCCCTGATAGCACCAGTGTACCGCCTGGTTTTAGGAGTCGGTCAAATTCAGGCGCCAGTTCTTTCAGAGGGCCTGCGAGAATATTGGCTATCAGTAAGTCCACGGGTTCTGAATCAAAATCTTTGACAAGGTGAAAAGGAATGGTTTCTTGATTGCGTTCTGCATTCTGTTTGGAGGCGATAATCGCTTGCGGGTCAATATCCGTTCCGACCACGCTTTTCGCCCCTAACTTTTGGGCAGCCAAAGCCAGAATGCCCGAGCCGCAGCCATAGTCAATGACGGTTTGATTGACAGGCGGATGTTGGTCTAGCCAAGTGAGGCAGAGGGCGGTGGTGGGGTGGGTGCCTGTGCCGAACGCCATGCCTGGGTCAAGCATGAGGTTAATGGCTTCAGGTTTAGGAGGTTGGTGCCAACTTGGCACAATCCAGAGGTGGTCGCCAAACTGCATCGGCTGGAATTGATCCATCCATGCACGCACCCAGTCTTTGTCTTCTAGTTGCTCAATTTTAAAAGGTTGCTCGGCCAGTTCGGGAAATTGGGTTTTAATGGCGGTGACAATGCTATCTGCATCCACTTCAGCATCAAACAGCCCAATTACTTTGGTGTGTGCCCAAATAGGCGTGGTGCCGATTTCAGGTTCAAAAATAGGGGCATCTTTCGCATCTTCAAAAGTCACAGAAGCAGCACCCAATTCGATGAGCGCATCAGACAAAGGTTCAGCAAGCGGTTCTTGTACAGTGGTGTTGATTTGAATCCAAGGCATAATTAAGCAGGCTCACAGTGTTGTTTTAAAGTATTTTCAATCCATTGGTTTAAGCTGAGTCCTTGAGATTTGGCAGCCGCAGTAATGGCTTGATGTAGTTTGGGATCGATTCGCAAATTGAATTTTCCCGAAAATTTTTTAGTGGGTGAGATCCCTTTTTCTTCGCAGAGCTTTAGAAAGAGTTGAAGAGACTGCTCTCCTTCTTTTTTTAAATTTTCTAAACTATCAGCATAAAAGTCGGCACCACCATTTAGGTCAATAAACTCTCCTCTGAAAAGCTCTATTTCAGGGTCGTAGCTAATGACCGCTTTATAACCATTGATATCCATTAAATTTTTCATGGCTCAACTCCATTCTCTTTTAACCACTTTCTAATACTGGCGATAGCCCCTTTGTCGGTACAGGGAGAGGGGTGAGGTCGATGAAAGACTTTGATTTCTCCAAATAAAAACACGCCGACTCGTGACCCCTCATGTTCTGATATTTCAGCGCCCAGTGCTTTGAAGAGGGACTCTATTTCATTCCACTTAATATTGGCACTGGTAGGACGCTTGTATATGAGTAGAAGGGTTTTTCGGTGTTTGGATTTCATATTTAGATAGTACCATTTTTTAGTACTATTTGAAAGAAAAAACCCGCCGAGGCGGGTTTGGGTTGAAGGGGCTTTACACGAGGTGTTCTAGTCGCTCTTCAAGATAGTGGATATTGGCGCCGCCTTGAACGAAGCCAGGGTCGTTCATAATCTCTCTTTGGAGATGGATATTGGTGTCAATGCCTTTGATGACCAGCTCTTGTAAAGCGCCATTCATCCGAGCGATGGCGGTGTCACGGTTATCTCCGTAGCAGATGAGTTTGCCGATCATGGAGTCATAGGTTGGGGGGACGCTATAACCTGTGTAGATATGTGAATCCCAACGCACGCCAATCCCACCTGGGAGGTGAAGGCGTTCGATTTTGCCAGGTGAGGGCATGAAGTTGCGGCTAGGGTTTTCAGCGTTGACACGGCACTCAATGGCGTGACCATTGATTTTGATATCTTCTTGCTTGAGTTTGAGGGGTTCTCCACGAGCAATTTCGATTTGCGCACGCACCAAATCTACGCCTGTCACCTGTTCAGTTACAGGGTGTTCGACCTGCAAGCGAGTGTTCATCTCGATGAAGTAGAATTCTCCGTTTTCATAGAGGAATTCAAATGTCCCTGCTCCACGGTAGCCGATTTCAATACAGGCTTGTGCACAGGCGGTGCCGATGCGTTGGCGTTGCTCTTCGGTAATTCCAGGGGCTGGCGCTTCTTCAACCACTTTTTGATGGCGGCGTTGCATGGAGCAGTCTCGTTCGCCAAGGTGAATAGCATTGCCTTGTCCGTCAGCAAGCACTTGAATTTCGACATGGCGTGGGTTTTCAAGGAATTTTTCCATGTAAACTTCAGGGTTGCCAAAGAAGCTGCCCGCTTCGGATTTGGTGAGCTGAATGGATTTTAATAAATTCGATTCAGTATGCACGACGCGCATACCACGCCCACCGCCGCCGCCAGAGGCTTTGATAATGACGGGATAGCCGATTTCACGGGCGATTCGCAAGTTTTCTTCGTCGTTGTCACCCAGAGGGCCGCCTGAACCTGGTACGGTGGGAACACCTGACGCTTTCATCGCTTTGATTGCAGAGACTTTATCCCCCATCATACGGATGGTGTCGGCTTTGGGGCCGATAAAGACAAAACCGCTCTCTTCGACGCGTTCGGCAAAGTCTGCATTTTCGGAAAGGAAACCATAGCCAGGGTGAATCGCCTCGGCATCGGTTACTTCAGCAGCGGCAATAATGGCAGGGACATTCAAATAGCTATCAGTTGAGGGGGCAGGGCCGATGCATACGGATTCATCGGCGAGCAGAACATGTTTCAGGTCTGCGTCGGCTTCAGAGTGTACCGCAACGGTTTTAATGCCCATCTCTTTACAGGCTCTAAGTACCCGTAGGGCAATTTCACCACGGTTGGCAATGAGGATTTTTTCAATCATAGTCTGCCCCACTTAGTTGGTTTCGATAATGAAAAGGGTTTGACCATATTCGACTGGATCGCCTGGGTTAACCAAGATTTTTTTCACCGTACCAGAGACATCAGACTCAATAGGGTTCATGATTTTCATCGCTTCGATAATGCAAAGGGTGTCGCCAACGCTGACCTGATCGCCCACTTTAACAAAAGGTTCTGCATCAGGTGAGGGCGTGATGTAGAAGGTACCGACCATAGGAGACTTGATTTCATGTCCTGAAATAGCTGCTTCGGCGGCTGGAGCGGTGGCTTCAGCTTGTGGCGCTTCAGCGGTTGGTGCGGCTGCTTGAACTTGAACAGGTGCAGCTTGTTGCATCATCTGTTGGGCTGGCGCTTGCATAATCACAGGTTCTTTTGAGCGAGTAATGCGAATATTGTGTTCGCCTTCTTTGATTTCAATTTCGGCAATGTCGGATTGTTCGACAATTTCGATAAGTTTACGGATTGAGCGAATGTCCATAGGATTTTCCTTTGCTTATTGTGTTGTGTTTAAAGTTTTTCTAATTTTTCAATGGCGGCAAATAGGGCGAGTTGATAGCCAACAGGACCTAGACCTGCAATCACCCCTTCTGCAATGTCTGAGAAATAGGAGTGGTGGCGGAAAGGTTCTCGTTTGTGAATATTGGAGAGATGCACTTCGATAAAGGGGATTTCAACGCCTGAGAGGGCATCTCGTATGGCCACGCTAGTATGGGTAAATGCAGCAGGGTTGATAATAATGAAATCAGTATCGTCATCCATTGCTTGATGAATGCGATCAACGATTTCATGTTCTGCATTGCTTTGGAAGTGTTTGAGGGTATATCGATACTCGTCAGCATAGACTTCTAACGCTTCAATGATATCAGACAGCGTTTGACGACCATAGTGCTTAGGTTCTCGTTTACCAAGCAGGTTGAGGTTGGGGCCGTTGATGACGAGGATGGTTGCCATGTCTATTTCTCACTTCTTTGAATGAGTAAATTATACATGACAATTTAATGAAAGAGCGTAAAAATTCTGCGAACTTTCGTGAACTTGCACGAAAGTTCGTTATCTTAATGGCTGAATGCCTTATGGATGATTTGGATAAACGCTTTAGGAGGTTTAAAGCCAACGATTCTTAGCGATTTGAGTTCTTTGCCTTCAGGGGTGAAGAAGAGGATGGCAGGCGGGCCAATAATCCCAAACTGTTTCATTAACGCTTTATTGGCTGCATCATTGGCAGTGACATTCGCTTGGACTAGGGTGATGCCTTTTAAAGCTTGCTGCACCTGAGCGTCGCTAAAAGTTTGATGCTCAAGCTCTTTACAGGAGACACACCAGTCTGCATAAAAGTCGAGCATGACAGGTTTGCCTTTGGCCAAAATGGGCTTGAGTTCCTCTAAGGAGTGAATGGTTTTAAAGGCAAGTTTTTGAGCAGGGGCTTGTGTGGCTGAGTGACTTACGCCCAACTGTGCTAATGGTTGCAGTAGATTGGGTTTCCCTGCGGCGAGGCTGATCATGAGAAAGATGCCCCATATAAAGAGTGTCAACCCGAGTCCTTTAAATAGCTTTTGCCAGCCAGTGTTGGGTTGGGCAAAGGCACCCATGTAAACAGCGGAGGTGATGATCAGCAGTGTCCAGAGTAGTATGCTGACCCATTCAGGCACAATGCGCGCTAGCATCCAGATGGCGACACCGAGCATCACCACACCAAAGACCGCTTTGACCGCATCCATCCAGCCGCCAGCACGGGGTAGCAGTTTGCCAGCAGAGGTGCCAAGGAGAAGTAGGGGGAGTCCCATGCCTAGGCTCATGACAAAGAGAGCAGTGCCACCAAGTAGTGCATCCCCCGTTTGCCCAATATAGATTAACGCACCTGCCAAAGGAGGGGCAACACAAGGGCCGACAATCAAGGCAGAAAGAAAGCCCATAATCGCCACACCTGTTAGGGTGCCGCCCTTTTGTTGGTTGGCGACACTGTTAATTTTGGATTGGAAGCGGCTGGGAAGCTGGATTTCATAAAAGCCGAACATGGAGAGGGCGAGCAGGACAAAAATCAGGCTGAAGGTGCCTAGAATCCAGGGGTTTTGGAAAGCGGCTTGTAGGTTTTCGCCAAAGAGGCCTGCTAAAACGCCTGCAACCGTATAGGTGATGGACATTGCCAGCACATATACCAGTGACAGGGTAAAGGCTTTGCGAGTTGAAAGGTTGTCGCCTTGTCCCACAATAATGCTCGATAAAATCGGAATCATTGGGAAGACGCAGGGTGTGAAGGCAAGCAGTAAACCAAAGACAAAGAAAGTGCCTAAAATTAGCCAAACTGAACCATGTTTGAGGGTGTCGGTAATTTGATCGGTTTCGGAGAGTGGGGGCGTGTTAGGCTGAGTGGCTGTGGTTGTTTGTGAGTCGGTTGTTTTAAAATCGGAGGGATTGAGTTCAACGGTTTTATGCATCGGCGGGTAGCATACGCCTGACTCGTCGGAGCAACCTTGGAAACTGACTTCAATTTTGCTGGGGGTGTTGATGGCTTGAATAGGCAGTTCAGCTTGGAAGGGGGTTTTATAGACTTTAGTTTTCCCAAAAATGGGATCATCGGTCATTTCAGCAGGAGGCAGTTGTAACTGTCCGAGTTTGACATCGCCACTGAGTGGCTTGATTTTGATTTTATCTTGATAAAGGTGATAACCTGGTGCGACTTGCCAGCTGAGGATGAGTTGGTTTTGATTAGGCAGGGCTTTAAATGTAAAGGCTTTATCTGCTGGAAGCAGTTTATGCCCATTGTCTTCAACTAAAAGCTGGTTTAGTTGCGTCAATGCCGATGCAGGACTGGGAATTTTGGCATTTTTTTCAGTTTTTTCGGGAAGTTGTAAAGTGAAGGTATGTTTTTGCGGTGGATAGCAAACACCTTGTGGGTCATTGCACCCTTGATAGCTGACGCTGATTTGGAAGGTTTGAGGGGCGGAAATGATAGGTACGGTCATGCTGGCTTGGTATTTAAAAACCGTTGTACGACCAAAAATCGGGTCATCGACGATTTCTCCTTTGCTGAAGCTGGGTTGACCGAGCTTGGCATTTTTAGAAGTGACCTTCATGCGTTTTTGGTAAAGGTGGTAGTGGGCGGCAATTTTCCACTTTAATTGGATGTGGTTGTTTTGAATGCTGGGTGTGGCGAGCTGGAAAGCTTGATCGACATCCAGTAAGGCTGCTGTTGCCTGCTGGGTAATTGACAGGAGAAAAATGGAGAGAATGGTGTAGAGTTTTTTCATATTATCCTCGGTGATGCTTAAGTGGTGAATTTGGACATATTGTAATAGAATGCAGAGTATTAAACCTTAAATCATGATTAAGACCGCTCAGGAGGAAGGATGTTTCGAACACTATTTTTATTATTTTTGTTGGTTCCCGCGGTTGAACTGTATGTGCTGATTAAGGTAGGGGGCGTGATAGGGGCTTTGCCGACTATTTTATTGACTATTTTTACGGCTGTTTTGGGGGCGTATTTAATGCGGGTTCAGGGGATGGTGACCATGCAAAAGGTACAGTATGCGATGATGATGGGGCAGTCGCCACAGCAAGAAGCGGTTGAAGGTGTGTTCATCTTTTTGGGTGGGGTGATGTTGTTGGTTCCTGGTTTGGTCACGGATTTGATGGGTTTTTTATTTTTGATTCCATCTGTTAGGGCATTTTTTGCTAAAGCACTATTGAGCAAACTGGTTGTCCCTCGAAATAGGGAGGGAGGTCGTACTTATGATGGGCAAGCGGAAGTTAAACGGCCTGATAAGATTGAAGTGATTGAGGCGGAGTGGGTAGAAATTCAGCGTAAGAATGAAAGTTAGGTGAGCGCTGAGTTGACGAACACGATGCGCATAAAATTAACTCAAAGTATTCTGCCTTGAACGCTTTGAGTTAAGTAAAGTGAAGAGGTTAATGCTTACTTTGTGGTTTAACATCTTCTGCGAGTCCACGGGTCTGGACACCCAAAATGGCATAAAGAGGACACCATCCAACGATACCTGTGAAGAGTGGGATGATACCAATATAGGCCCATGAACCTAAGGTTCCGTTGTACGCAAGATAAGTTAGGATTGCGCCGAGAATGATTCGAATGAGTCGATCAAGATTTCCTGTATTCATATTGTATTTCTCCAGTCTGTTTTACAATAGCCCCGAGTGCTAAAGATAGCGTTCTTGTGGTATATTGTCAAATATATAAGTATTTAATAATGAGTTTGTTGCATCATGTCTAAATTACCAGGTGAACACTACGCCGATTATATCAATGCCCGATTTTGGTTGTTGGGTCAGAAGGGGGAGGAGCGTACCTATGTGGGGATTGGTCGGATAGAGTTGCTAGAGAAAATTGGGCAGTATGGTTCAATGAATCGGGCAGCCAAAGAGATGGGGATGTCTTATAAAAAAGCGTGGAAGTTGATTGAAGAGTTGAATGCCTTCTGTGAAGCCCCTTTAGTTGTCAAGTCTCATGGTGGTGTTGCTGGTGGTGGGACTCGGCTAACTGAACAAGGGCAAAAGGTGATTGCGCAATTTAGGCATTTTGAAAAACGACTGCAAGCTTTTTTAGAGCAGGAGAGTGAGCAGATAGCATTGAGTTTGGGCGTTAAATCAGGAAAAAGTTTTTAATCACTTGGTCTTGCGACTTTATCAAGGCTTCTTTATAATACGCCTTTTTTAATCCTTCCCCCTTATTGCCCGTTAAACAGTAAGTGATGCTTTGGTGGTTTAAAGCCCCAAACATTGGAAGTGGATTATAGAATTATAGGATAAAGAATAATGAGCACATTTGTTGCAAAACCTGCTGAAGTGAAGCGTGATTGGTATATCGTGGACGCTGAAGGCAAAACGCTAGGTCGCATGGCGGCAGAAATCGCAGCGCGTTTGCGTGGAAAGCATAAGCCAGAATATACACCTCATGTTGATTGTGGTGACTATATTGTGGTGATCAATGCTGATAAAATCAAAGTGACTGGTAACAAGATGAAAAACAAAAAATATCATCATGTTACAGGTTTCGTGGGGAATTTGAAAACCACAGATTTGCAAACTTTGTTGCGTGAAAAGCCAACTCGCCCTGTTGAGTTTGCTGTCAAAGGGATGTTGCCTCGTGGTCCTTTAGGCCGTGCAATGTTTAAAAAACTAAAAGTGTATGCGGGTGAAGAGCATCCTCATACTGCACAGCAACCTAAAGTACTAGACATTTAAGAGGATAATGAAAATGGCAGCAGAACAGTATTATGGAACAGGTCGTCGTAAAAGCTCAGTTGCGCGTGTCTTCTTGAAGGCGGGCTCAGGTAAAATGACGGTAAATGGTCGTGACATCAAAGAGTATTTTGCGCGAGAAACTGATTTAATGGTAATTAACCAGCCATTAGAAGCGACAGAAAGTGTTGATAAGTTTGATGCTTATATCACTGTTGCTGGTGGTGGAACCACTGGGCAGGCAGGTGCAGTGCGTCATGGTTTGGCGCGTGCTTTGGTGGCTTATGATGAAGGTAACCGTCCAGCATTGCGTCAGCGTGGTCTATTGACGCGTGATGCGCGTGAAGTTGAGCGTAAGAAGGTCGGTCTTCGCAAAGCACGCCGTCGTCCACAGTTCTCCAAGCGTTAATTCCATTATCGCTCTGGTATTCAAAACCCGCTTCGGCGGGTTTTTTATTGCTTGACTTTCGAGTGATCTGTGTTAATGAGAACCGATGACTCCGCCGACTTTATTTCCAAATTTTTGGACAGCTGAAGAGGCTGCTTTAATAGCTTGATCTCTAGGGAGGTCAAGAACTTGTAGCGCTTTATCTCGCATCATTTTGGATTCGTGAGTAATGTACTGCTCTCCTGTTGTTGCACTGACAACATAGTTGGCGAGTACGACAAGAGAAACCAAGTCCCTTACCTTTGGATGGGCTTCCGTTTTAAGAACGAACTCTTTGTCGTGATGTAGTAAGATGGCCTTGTAGACTTCATGGTGAAGATTCCAGCGTTTAGCAATAATAATGCCCATAAAAGTATGAGCAGTTTTAAAATGCTCAAACTCTTTTTTATAGGCAGTGACGGGGGCGGCCAGTTGTTGATTGAATAATGATTCGTAAAATTCTGGTTCCAATCGAGAAAGATAGACAGCACCAATATTTTGCATCAAGCCTGTCATATAGGCCTCGCTTCGGCTAATGTCTTGTACCCAATAGCTTAGTTCTGCAGCGGCAATGCCCGCTTTGGCGCCATGCGTGAGAATCATTTTTTCTAAATCTGTTTCACTCACTAGATTAGTAAGAACGCTGGATAAGAAAAGATTATAAAGATCTTCTAGTCCTAAAATATTGACAGCGGCTCGAGCGTCTTTAATCTCTTGTTCGTCATCGGTCATATTGGTATTGACCAATGTTAAGAAGTTTGCCAGTAATTCAGGGTGATGGCTGATCAGGTTGGCGATGGTGACCGTATTGGGGTATTTTTTATTAATTTCTTCTTTGAGCTGAATCACTTCCTCAGGAATGGTAGGAAGATTCACTTTCTGTAGTATTTGCGTAGCTTTCTGAAGCGCTTTTTGCATCACAAAATCCTAGGTTTGAGTAGATTTTTTTGAGAGGTTTGCGCTTCAATTGCGCAAAATTTTAGTGATTTTAATGCAATTGAGTGAATAATAAAAGCTAAAGTACTATTGAGGTGCTTAGGTTGGGCAAAAGGTTTTTTGCATCGCACTCATTAGATTAAGTAATTCTGGATCGCGCACTTTACAGAGAATTTTGCTGCCTTCACGACGAGAGCAGATAATTCCCTTTTCTCTTAAAATATCGATGTGTTGAGAGACGTTGCTTTGTGTAGTGCCGACCTGTTGCACGATGTCCATCACGGGTAATTCCTTATCTCCAATCACGCAGAGAATTTTTAATCGTAAGGGGTGCCCCATCGCTTTAAGCGCACGAGAGGCGCGTTCAATATTATCTTCCCGCATTGAAAAAAACTCTTGATTCGGCATGTCCTTTCCTGTCTCTATAAATAAGCAAACGCTAATTCTATACAAAAGCGCCTACGCTGTCACTAAAAGATAATTTATAATGGTCGGAAATTTATTTATTTCGGAGAGATGACGAATGAAAAGAACACAAGTAAAAAAGAGTCTTTGGCTAGCTATAGGCGCATTTTTAGGGGGGTTACTTGTTTTAGGAACCACTGTTTTTGCCGATCGAGAAGCGGCTCAATCTGCGGCACAATCTCAGTCGGTCTCACTTCCCTTAAAGCAACTTCGTTCTTTTGTTGAAGTCTTCGAGTTAATTAAGCGAGACTATGTTGAACCTGTCACGGATGACAAAATTTTGGAGGGCGCGATTGGCGGCATGTTGTCTAGCTTGGATCCTCATTCAGCCTATCTCACTCCAGAGAGCTTTAAAGAGATGGAAGAGCATACCACGGGTGAGTTTGGTGGTCTGGGAATGGAAGTTGGGATGGAAGATGGGTTTGTTAAAATTATTGCACCTATCGATGACACGCCTGCACAACGAGCAGGCGTACAGGCAGGTGATTTGGTGATTAAAATCGGCGATAAGCCTGTTAAAGGGATGACACTCACCGATGCGGTTAAATTGATGCGAGGCAAGCCTGGTACCAAGGTGAAGCTTACCATTGTACGAAAAGGGGAGGATAAGCCAATTGTGCTGACACTGACGCGTGCGGTAATTAAGGTGAAAAGTGTAAAACAGCACCTGCTTCCTGATGGCGTGGGCTATGTGCGTATTACTCAGTTCCAGATTCGTACAGGTTACGATTTACAACAGGCGATTGCCAAATTGGAGGAAATCAATGGCGGCAAGCTAAAAGGTTTGGTATTGGATTTGAGAAATAACCCAGGTGGGGTTCTACAAGCAGCAGTTAAAGTCTCTGATGCATTCCTAAATAAAGGGTTGATTGTGTACACCAAAGGGCGAATTAAAAAATCTCAAATGCGTTTTGAAGCACAAGAAGGGGATATTTTAGATGGCAGTCCTATTGTTGTACTGATCAATGAAGGCTCTGCTTCGGCATCAGAAATTGTGTCGGGTGCTTTGCAAGATCAACACCGTGCTTTAATTGCTGGGCGTAAGAGTTTTGGTAAAGGTTCTGTGCAAACTTTAATGCCATTGAATAATGGTGGGGCGATTAAACTCACCACCGCTCGTTACTTTACACCATCAGGTCGTTCTATTCAAAATGAAGGGATTACGCCTGATGTCAAAATCGAGCGAGTGAAGTTAGAAAAAGTCAAATCATCAGGCTTGGATGTGAAAGAAAAAGATCTGACTGGACACCTCTCTCATATTGATGACAAGCCGGTGAAGAAAAAACAGACAGAACAGCAAAAAGCCGATGCCAAAGCGCAAGAAATGCTGAAAAAAGATTATGAATTGCACGAAGCATATAATCTGGTTAAAGGCATGATCTTTGTACAGCATAGATAGGGGGATAGCAAAATGAAAACAGCCATGGTTCCTTTAGCACAAGGGTGTGAAGAGTTGGAAGCCGTCACCATTATGGATATTCTAGTGCGTGGTGGTGTAGAGGTGACGCGTGTAGCGCTGGATGATGAATTGGTGATTCAAGCCAGTCGAGGTGCTTTATTGGTCACAGATACGGTGTTGGAGGAGGTGGAAAAGCAGACATTTGACTGCATTGCCCTACCAGGTGGGTTGCCAGGAGCAGATTATCTTGAACAGAACATCCATCTCAGAGCCATGCTTAAAAGGCAAGCGCAAGCAGGCAGATTGGTTGCCGCCATCTGTGCAGCCCCTAAAGTCTTGGTTACCGCAGGGTTGCTGGATGGCAAACAGGCCACTTCCTACCCAGGTGTCATCGACCAGCATCCAGCCCCCAATATGCAATATCTCAATCAACCAGTCGTAGTCGATGGCAATATCATTACTTCCCAAGGGCCCGTCACTGCGATGAAATTCGCACTGACACTGGTCGAACAACTGCAAGGCAAGCAGGTGAGAGATGAAGTGGCAGCAGGACTATTGTTTGAGTAACTATAGAGACTGCCCATCATCATGATACAGGTTATAAGGAACTGTTTAGCTACCCCGAGATGGTGCAGCAGCTTATAGAAGGCTTTGTACTAAAAGACATTGTAGAACGACTAGATTTTAATACTTTAAAACAGCACTCGGGTCACTATATCACGCCAGTTTTTGATACCAAAGAGGAAGATGTTGTTTGGTCTGTTAAGGCGCAGTTGTCAGAAAATGAAAGTATTGAAATTTATCTCTATATCTTGTTAGAGTTTCAATCTAAAATTGATCACACCATGCCCGTGCGATTTATGCACTATATTGCCAATTTCTACTCGCACCTGTATAAAAATAAACAACTCAAACCTACAGAATTTTTGCCGCCAGTATTTCCCATTGTTCTGTACAACGGTAATTCTAGGTGGATGGCTAAAACTAACATTGTCGATATGATTCACTCTGTTCCCGATATTCTAAAACCGTATCAACCTCATTTGAAATACTATCTTATTGATGAGGGGGGATACTCGGAAATACAACTTGAACAAATATCTACACCTTTAAGTGCTGTTTTTAGCCTAGAAAACGCTAAAGATGGAGAAAAAATGATTCAAGCTATTCTAAGAGCAAGTCAAATTATTCAGCTCCAACAAGGGGAGAGGCGGGAAGTCATTGATAAGGTGCTAACCCGTTGGTTAAAAAGGCATTTACAAAGGTTGGGTGCAGAGGTTAACATAGAAACAATAGAAAACATAACGGAGAATCCTAGTATGTTAGCGGAAAATTTAGAAAACTGGAAAGAAGTGCTGGTTCAACAAGGAAAGCAGGAAGGTCTTCAGAAAGGTAAGGAGGCTTTTGCGAAAGGCATTATTTTATCAAGATTTAAAGATGCAGATGTGAGCAAAGTGGAAAGTTTGCTTGAACAGGCTGATGAAGAAACACTTGAGCAGATTAAAGAGAGAATATTTGTGGTGCAAAGTTTAGAAGAACTCTTCTAAATAGAAACAAAACGGATGCAAGCCATCATCTCGTTCCCACGCTGGAGTATGGGAACAAGGTTGAATAACTGCAAGACAAGCTGGCGAGAGCTGAAGTGACCATTATATTAAGGAAGGATTACGATGCAACCATTTACCCTATCTCCAGAAATTCTAGAAGAGCTACAGGAACAATTATCTGAAAAATCAGTTTACAAGTTTCGTCATGCGATAGAAGGTTATTTAAACCAAGTCAGCAAAGAGTGTGAGCAGCAGCTTGCACAACAAATTGAAGCAAAGCAATCAGAAAATAAGGCAGCACTCTATAACGAACTGAGAACGGAGCTGGCGACTAAAGAGTTTGTGCGAGCAGAAATCAATGAAGTGCGAGCGGAAATCAGTGAGGTACGAGCAGAAATTACTGAGGTGCGAGCAGAAATTAAAGAAGTGAAGCTGCTCATGAGGGTGGTTATCGGTGTCATGATTTTTGGTTTTACCCTCTTTAATCCCTCCTTTATTCAAATTGTACAGATGCTGGTAAAGTGAGTGTTGCAAAAAAACAACAGATGGCTTTTTTGTAGCAAAATTACAAAAAATAGTTGCAACACATCAAAAGATTGAATATAGTCATCAACAAGTTCACAGAGGTGGACAACTCTTGAATAATTTTGTTCATAAACCAAAAGGAAGAAATACATGAAAAAGAATATTATTGCTCTAGCAATCGCTTCTGCAATCGCTGCTCCTGCAGCTATGGCGGGTGCACCGACTGTTTATGGTCAGGGTTATATGTCTGTTGATAACCTAACCGATAAAGGAACTTCGGTAAACTCACATAGTTCTCGTATCGGTGTAAAAGGTGCTTCAGATCTAGGTGGTGGTTTAAAAGCTATCTATAAGATGGAATTTGGGGTCAATATGAATACTGCTGGTACTGGTGGTGGTTTAAGCGGGCGTAATGCTTATATCGGGCTAGCTGGTGGTTTTGGTGCGGTACTTTTGGGTCGTCACGATACTCCATTAAAGATGGTTCAAGGAAAAGACCTATTTAACGATGCAACCAAAAAGGGTTATGGTGATAACAAGCCAATGGCTGGTGGCCTTGGTATGCTTGGTGCAGCAGGTGAAGTGCGTGCGGGGAATGTAATCGCTTATGTTTCTCCTGCCATGAATGGAGTGAAGCTTATTGTAGCTGGTGTGTCTGCTAAAGCAAATGCTGGTGGAAATAACTATTTGGCTACTACCAATAAAGATGTAAACATTACTAATGCTATTTCTGCAGGCGTAATGTATGGTTCTAAGAAAAAGGGTCTTTATCTAGCGGGTGCTTATAACACTTGGGACAAAGCTATTACAGGTGGTTCATCGGCTACTGAAATGCGTTTAGTTGCTCAATACTCAACTGGTGGCTTGATGGGTAACATCATGTATCAGAACTTTGATAAAACTGGTAATGATGGTTCAAATATCCAGCTTAACTTAGGCTACAAAATGGGTAAATTGATGCCTAAGTTTAAGTACTCTACTGTAGATTATAAGAGTAATGCATTGAAAGATGGTTCAGCAATGGCGGTGGGTATTGATTATGCGCTAGGTAAGAAAACAACTGGTAAAGTTGACTTTGTTAGCACAGATAAAAATGTTGCAGGTAATGGAACGCCAGCTAAAGCGCTTACTTTAGTATCTGTAGGTATTCTACATAAGTTCTAATTTAAGCCTGACATAGGTCAGATTAAATTACACTTCAAGCCCCGCATTAAGCGGGGTTTTTTGTTTTCTGGTTACTGTACTCCTGTGCTAGGTTAATAAGATTTTGAAGTATAGGGAAGAGGAAAAGGTTGCATTTTCCCGCAGGAGTGTGGAAACGAGTTAAACTGCGAGCCCATGAAGTAGTTTTGGTTCTATAGCTCATCATGATTGTCTGGTTGAGGTGTTTTGATACTTGACCTTATGGAATTTTTATAAAAGTAATATACTTGTGCTGTTTTAGTGCAACATCGCACAAAAAAGGAAAATAAAATTGAGAAAATAATCTATAAAATTGAAGTATTTTGGGTTAACTTATTGATTGTAAATAGGTTATAAAGTTGGAATGATTTATGCTAGAATTTGTATGCTTAACCTTTAATAAACAACAATGGAGTATTGCATGAAAAAAAAGACTCAACTTAAAACGATTATCTCATCTGCTATTTTGGCAACTGCTGTTTCAGCTTCTATGATGCCGCTAGCATCTCAAGCAGGTGTTACTGCTAATATTGGTTATACATCAAACTATATCTTCCGTGGTGTTGAGCAAACCAATACGGGTTCTGGTTCTGCGGGTCTTGATTATGAAAATGATTCTGGGTTTTATGCGGGAACTTGGGTAGCAGATGTTGATAGTGGATTGGAAACGGATTTATACGCAGGTTTTGGAACATCATTTAATGGTATTGATCTTGGTATAGGGGCGACTTATTATGGATATACAGAAGCCGCTTTTGATAAGCCTTATCAGGAAGTGAATCTTTCTGCTGGTTTTTCTGGTGTTTCATTCAGTTATGATTTAGGACAACATCTAAAAGCTGGTGCAGGGAATAAGGATGTGGACTATAATCATATGTCTATTTCTACAGATTACAAAGCACTTTCTTTTACTCTAGGTAAGTACGATCCAGATACTAGTGCGAGTAATGATGCCAATACCTATCTAAATGTAGGTTATTCAACAGAGCTAGCAAAGGGCTTGGATGGTTCAGTTACTTATACCTATTCAGCTCCAGAAAGCTCTAATGCGATTAGCCAAAGCTTCTTGGCGTTTGGTATTACTAAAAGTTTAGACTTTTAATATCCACTGGTTATAAGCATTTTTGATTTTAAACCCACCAATTTTAAATTGGTGGGTTTTTTGTTTGCAGGCATATGTTCTTCTGATCTTAGGAGGTTTGTTTAAAGTAATCTTAAACTTTGTTAAGTAAACATTTCTACACAGGGAGCTGGGAATGTACATAATCTCATATTATTCATTTAGTTTTTGTGAGAGCAAAATATTCATGTTTGTATAGTTAAAATATTTGACAGATTTAAATAAGACTCCTATAATACGCCTCTCTTTTAGAGCCAGTGTGGTGAAATTGGTAGACACGTCGGATTCAAAATCCGATGCTAGTGATAGCGTGGCGGTTCGAGTCCGCCCACTGGTACCATCTTTGTACGACCGTAGCTCAGTTGGTTAGAGCACTACCTTGACATGGTAGGGGTCGGTGGTTCGAATCCACTCGGTCGTACCAATCTATTCCTTTATTTTTAGCCACTTACAGGCGAC
>Ga0256829_1001418_pt1 | contig 19835 bp, 27 predicted proteins | sample 131447metaG_FD_185979 | JGI IMG/M metagenome (GOLD analysis project Ga0256829, IMG submission 185979) | Hydrothermal vent microbial communities from Lau Basin, Pacific Ocean - 131-447 | ecosystem: Environmental > Aquatic > Marine > Hydrothermal vents | place: Pacific Ocean: Lau Basin | collected...
GATAATTAGCAAATTAGAGGTAGAATATCAGAGATTTTACCTTGTAATGATTTTTTTAAGCTCAAAAATTACTATGAGGAAAAATTAGTCACTTGGGTGGGTTTGAATTTGCAAGTGGCTCTATACATAAATATATTTAATAGCCTACACATGCCCCTCATACATCAAAGCTTTTCCTAATGTTGTATACATAGAAGTATGCTAATCCTTCCCTGTAAATATTTCTTAACCTATTTTTTATATACTATGATATATACTATGATATATAAGGAGTCACCATGCACACACTTAAACAATTAGAAAAGCAACAAATAGGGCTACGTATACCGCAGTACCTCATAGAGGAAGTAGACAACTTTACCAAAGAGTTCTCAGTTAATAGGACAGATATTGTGATAGAAGCATTAAAATCTTACTTAAATGAACAAAAATCAAATCTTATGTATCAATCATTTGATACTTCAATCAAAGAAGCAAAAGAGATGATGGAAGGTTTAACACCAGAGTCCACATTAGGAGAACTCATAGATGAGCTTAACCATACTCCCAACGCCTGAATTTAAAAAGTCTGTTAAGAAACTTTTTAAGCGATACAAGCAGATTGCCCAAGATTTGACACAATTAGAACATGAACTCCAAGATAATCCTCATGCAGGTATAGATATAGGACATCACTGTTTTAAACTAAGACTTGCAAACTCTTCAGTACCTACGGGTAAAAGTGGTGGCTTTAGAGTGATTTATTTTTTACGTAAAGAAGAAAAAGTATATCTTTTGGCTATTTATTCTAAAAGTGATTTTGAAAACTTGGAGGAGAAAAAGTTACTTGAGATTATCGTTGCAAATGAGTTATAGCTACACATGCCCCTCATACATCCCTTCTATCTCTTCTGCATATCGCTCCATCAAATGATTTTTCGCGAGCTTCATAGAAGGCGTTAAGTCACCATTTTCTATGCTGAGTTCGTCTGCTATGACTCTGTACTCTCGCACTTTTTCCCAGTGGTTGAGCTTTTTATTTATCTTCTGTACAAACTTCGCTGTCATCTCTTGAAACTTTTTAGACTCTAGTGCTTTAAGCGGTGTAGTGTGCATAGAGGTGGCTAGTCTGCCTAAGAACTCATGCTCTATGAAAAGCAGTGCTGTTACGTAAGGTTTTGCATCACCGATGACAAGTGCCTGTTCAAACCAGCCGTTGCTTGTAAGCTTTTGTTCTATGTACACAGCTGTCACATACTCACCTGTAGAAGTTTTGAGTAGCTCTTTTGTGCGTCCTGTGATGCTTATGAAACCTTCATCATCTATGTGTGCCAAGTCGCCTGTATGTAGCCAACCCTCAGCATCTACGGTTTTAGCTGTAGCTTCTAGGTTGTTATGGTAGCCTCGCATAACATTTGGTCCTTTTACGAGCAGTTCTCCCTCATTACTTAGTTTCACTTCTACTTGTGGGAATGCTTTACCACAAGTGCCTATTTTATTGTCTTCAGGGGTATTGGAAGCGATAACTGGAGAGGTCTCTGTCTGTCCATACCCTTGGTAGATGGGTACACCTATGTTTAGGTAGAACTTATAGAGAGCCTCAGGCAGTGCTGCTCCACCAGATATCATCATGTGCATACGAGAACCAAGGGCAAGGCGTAGTTTTTTATAGACTATGCTACCCAGTGCTTTATCTACCATATTTTTAGGTGCATAGGGGTCTTTTGTAACGGCACGATGAAAGGCATAACGTACCAGTGCTTTTTTGATGAAGCTTCCATCCATGGCTTTGAGCTTCATCTTGAAAAATACTTTTTCTAAGAGTCTCGGAACGACTGTCATCACTGTGGGGTTTACTTCTTTTAACAGTACCCCTACATTTTGTACATCATCTGCAAAGTACACTGTAAGTTCTCGTGAGAGATAAAAGTGCATCACCATACGCTCAAATATGTGTGCCAAAGGTAAAAAGGAAAAAGCAATGTCCTTTTCTCTGTCAAAATGGTAGTTTTGCGCTGTAGCATGGACTTGTGAAATGAGATTTGCATGTGTAAGTTCTACCCCTTTGGGTGTACCTGAAGTACCAGAGGTGTAAACAATGGTTGCCAAGTCATCTGCATGTATGCGAGAAAGAAGTTCATCAAAGAGTGTTGGGTTAGCTTTGTCTATCGCTTCTCCCTCAGATAAGAGGTTATCTATACTTTGATAAGCACTTACGGGGTCTCTATAGATAACTTCTATACTCTCATCTACTTGGCAGACAAGTGCTTTTTGTGTCTCATTTTCTATGAAAGCTGTATGTATGTTGGCATCTAAAAACTCGAAGAGAAGGTTCTTTGAAGAGATGTTAGTAAAGAGTGGGACTGAGACTGCGCCACTTAACATCAGTGCATAGTCGAGCATGAGCCAGTGTGCCGATGGGGAGATGGCAATAGCTATTTGCTTACCATGCCACCCTTGCTCGTAAAATGAAAGGGTAAGATATCGTACAGAAGTTAAAAACCTCTCTTTACTATAGCTTTGCCAAGTATCTTCTGTTTTATGATGCAAGAAAGCATCTTTAGGTGCTGTGCTTTCAAGATGTCTGTAAAGTTCACCAAAATGTGTAAAATTTTCATACATAGCATTTCCTTTTAAAAGCGTGTACATCTACTATAAAATAATTGTGTGGATTTGATGTGGATTATGTTAAAATTCTGTCATGAATAATAAAAAACAAGAAATCATCCAAACACTTAAAGAAAACTATAACAGAGACTTACGCAAACAAGTGGTTAAAACACTTTTACAAGAAGAAAAAGTGAACAAAGAACCAAACTACAAGATTATCAATCAGATATTTTCTTATGTACTTAAAGAACTTGAATGGGAAATGCCTCAAAACACCCAAGAGTGGGACAATACACCTCTTGACATCATAGAAGAGACTTTCCCTAAGATAACTTCAACACTATGGTTTAAAGGGCAGATTCTTGCCGTGGAAAAAATAATAGCCATGAAGATAGAAGATTAATCCCAAAACTTTAAAACATCAGATTTTTTAAATGCATACCCGAGTATATTACAAAGTTTAGTAGGACTTAATGCTTTAGAGGGTTCTTCCAGTTCTAAAAATACTGTTTTTTCAAAACCAAACTTCTTAGCATTTTGGGTAAAGATAGTTTTTTTTGTGGACTGTATGGGTGCGACAAGATCAAAAACTTCTGCTCGAACTTCATTATTGATAATGCTTTCTATCACACCCAAAACATCATCTCTATGCACATAGTTTGTGCCACTGTTAGCTGTTAATACTTTGCCAGCAGTGTACTTTCCTGCTATTCGGTCATACCCCATTAGCCCACCAAGTCGTAACACTACTACGTCTGGCTTCATCTTTTGCACTATAGTTTCTGCCTCTATCACGGAATTTTTTTCATCATAAAAAGAGATAGACGAGAGCAATATAAGCTGTGTCTTCTCGCTAAGTTTAGTCACACTCGCTTCTAACACTTCCAAGTAATCATCTCTAGGTGGTATGGCGATTATAAACACATCACAAGCGTAGTAGCCTTGTTGTACATTGTCTTGTATGTCACGAGAGAGACAAAACACATCACCTACCAATGTTTCTTTAAGTCTTTTACCTATCCAACCACAACCGAGTATAGAAATTTTATGTATTGTATTCATGCACTTACTATAATCAAAATGTCTTAAAACCTTGATAGCCTATTTAATATCTAGTAAAACTATAGGTTTAATAGTTATTTAATGTTATTTGGGTATTATTCCAAAAATTAATTCTTTTAGGGAAAAGAAAATGAAACTTAAAACATTAGTAAAATTTATAATGAGTACTTTATTTTGTCTTGCATTGCCACTACATGCAGACGAAAATATAGCGTACAATGAAGCGTTACCAAACATAGAAACAGACTATGCCACTTATGTGCGTATGAGTACAGAAGAGCTACAAATAGCTATGGAAACACTGAGTCTCAAGGGGGAATACCCATTAGAAATGGGTGTAGAACTGATGAAACGTTGGACTAGTGAATCGTAATTTTAGGTGAATTTCTTGTGAGATTTGTGCGAAAGTGTGTATGCAGCTTCTCTTTCTTTTGCATGGTTTAACATGACTACTTTTTCACTTCTATCGGCTTTATGCCAATGTTTCATATCGTCTAGCGTACGAAAACATCCCATACAGACATCTTTTTCATTTAAACAACATCGTTTGATACAGGGTTTTTCTACGGAAGAGACCATTATTTAGCAGTCTTCTCCCACTCACCATACATCTCATCACAAAAAGTAGAAGATTCAAACACTGTTTCATACTCTGCATCTGAAGCACAATGTTCTATGTAGTTATGTGATGCGGTTTTATATGCACTGTAAAGTGTTTTTATCTCTGCCCCATTCTTAGCTTTAAATGCGGCTTCAAGATTGGCACTGCTCGGTACTTTTGAACAGTCTACCCCACTGTCAGCTTTAGTCAAATCATGGTTTAAGTCTGCTATGTTGTCTTCATACATCAAGATTTCAACATTGGTCTGCTCAAGCATCTCTTTGCTTTGATCACAGGTTTCACGGTACTTTTTTATGTCATTTTTAAATGCATCAAGTAAAGATGTCGCCGTTGCAGCATCTTTAGCTTCTATGGCTTTAGTGATTTGCGTACCTTCAGGTACTTTTGTACACTCTGCAAAAGCAGAGACCGAGACTAAAAGTATGGCGAGTATAAGTATTTTTTTCATAACAACCCCTATAGATAAATGCTTTATGTCATAGTATACTATAAAAATAGCATCAAATCATATTTTATATCAAATTCTTATATTTATTTTCAAAAAGAATACGCTTCATCATAATACGCTTCTTCCATATATGCCCAAAATGATTCACCTTCTAAGTCGTCTATCACTTCATACACCATCACCGTACTAAATTCACTCAAGTATGTATCGTACACTGTTTCGCGTTCATGGCGTAGTGGCGTCGCGCAATAGCAGGCTTCATACCATGCTATGTGTGTATTGTCAACCATCACAGCTTCTTTCATAGCTTTTAAGATGTAACTCCCATCTGGCTTTTGTGCCTCTATGCTTCCATCGGTCAAAGCAGTAAAAAAGTCTTTTAAAGTTTCTAGTTTTATTTTGGCTTTTATTTTATATAACATGTTGACTCCTTTATGCTTCTATGATACATCGAGGTATGTGTAGTATGTATGTAAATTTGATATACTAACATAAATAGAAAAGGCAATATCATGGACAAGGTAATATATATTTTCATTGGTTTTATCGTTATAGAACATTTTTTATTTCTCTACTTAGAGATGTTTTTATGGACAAGTAAAAAAGGTAGAAAGATATTTGCTATGAGTAACGATGACGCACAGACAACTAAAGTACTGGCGGGTAACCAAGGACTTTATAATGGTTTTCTAGCAGTAGGTTTACTCTGGGGAGTCTGGTATCCAAATATACAAGCAAGTAGAGACATCATACTCTTTTTTCTCACTTGCATCCTCATCGCAGGGATTTATGGTGGATTGACTGCGAAAAAGTCTATCTTATACGTACAAGCACTTCCTGCATTATGTACTATGCTACTGATGCTGGCTTTATGAAACAAAACTCTACAGCATACAAGGTCGAGGACATACCATGCCTGGTAAAAAAGGCTTTAATATGCCAAAAATTGTAGGACAAAAGAACAGAGATATCGAAGGTATCAAAGTCATCGTAGATTTTTTACTTAAACATTAGGTACAATATCATCAAATTATCGCAAGGCACACCATGACCATTAGCTATACACTTACCCTAAACGAATACCAAGAAGCTGTAAATCTACACTATAAAAGTGGGAAACGTCCACTATTTATCGCTGTCTTTTTAGGCTTTGCTACATTTATGCTCTTAGTAGGTACTGACTTTTCAAACACACGAGAAGTCATAAACAACATTCTCATGACATTTTTTTCACTTGCTTTTTATATCTTGTTTACCCGTATGATTACAGCCTATCAAGCTAAACGGTTCTACTTGAAAAGCCCTACGCTTTCACATGAAGAGACACTGCGTATTTCAGGAAAAGGTATCAGACATGAACAAAAAGCAGAAGGCAAAACCATAAGTTGGGACTATTTTTCAAAGTGGAAAAGTAATGACAAGTATTACCTCATCTACACGAAACCACATCAGTTTAACGTCATACCAAAGAGAGTGATGAATGACACGCAAAGAAAAGAACTAGAAGACTACCTAGAAAAGTACCTGTAAATTTTAGATAAGTGGGATAGACCACTTTTTATAGTACGCAACGACACGAAGTAATACCCCGAATACAAAGACTATAGACATAGTGTAAACCCCCATCATATGATACATCTGTAGCACATACAAAGCAATGCCTACAAGTAACGAAACGGTGCCATAAAATCCAGTTTTAAATACAAAGGGAACTTCGTTGATGATGACATCACGTGTGATACCTCCTCCCACTGCTGTTAAAAAAGAAAGTGCCAAAACACCTGTAATGTTAAGCCCATGTTGCAAAGCGATAAGTGCTCCCGTGATACTAAAAGAGACCAATCCTATAGAATCAGAGATGATAAACCATGATTTATTTTCAATACTCTCTTTTTTATGAAAGCGAAAGACTATAAGTAAAAACATAAGGGAAAATACAATCACCGCAGGGATGGTATGTGTAAAAGTATAGGGTGTTTCATCCACGATGATATCTCTAATGATACCACCACCAAATGCCGTTAAAAAAACAGAGATAAGTACGCCCAAGAAGTCAAGCTTTGCGCGAGCTGCCACAAAAAAACCTGACATAGAAAAAGCGATGATACCCACGTACTCAGCTACTTCAAACATCACTTATCTCCTTAAGAACGACAGCTGTTTCCTCGTGAACCCCAAGTAACAATGGTTCCTTGTTTATCTGTTTCTAAGTACAGTTTACACGTTTCTTCTACGATATTTGGCGCATAACTCACCATACCATAGCCACCATAGTAACCGCCATACCCGTACCCAAACATAGGCATAGACGGAGTACCTCAGTTGAAAGGGTACGTTATTGAATATGTTATTTCGGTACTTGCTTTGTTCATTTCTCTAATGAACGTCACTTTAATGTGATTGAGTTATATGGATTGCAAAAAGAAAACACACACAGACTAAGACTAAAGCCTAGTCTCACAAGACAACAGGAAAGTTCAGCTCCTATCGTTTCTGTGTACCCTTTCCAAAATCGTACAACAATAACTTTAAATAAAAATAAATACCAATTTCTTAAGTCAACCTACGCTTAAAATAACCACATGTCAATAAATTTAAGACTCAACTGTGTACTATTCATACAAAATTATAGCAATCATATTTAAAATTTTGATATAATTATCAATAGGACGAAATGAATATAAGGACAGGCGATGAGTACACGAGAAAATGAAGTAAGAAAAAATAGTTTAAGATTTAATGCCAATGAGATAATTTTGGCAGTTGATATGATTGAGAAATTGGAAAAAACGATGGATGTCGTGTATTATCTTATGGAGCATGAAGATGTTGAGTCTATTGTGCTTCTTTTAATCACTGCACAAAATCTCGATATGCTTGCTTTACTTGAGTATGAAAAACGTGATACTGACATACTTTTTGAAGTGAATAAAGAAAAAGCTACCTATGTAATGTTGTGTCAAGACACCAAAGTAGATGGTGGATATCACTTTGCTGAACGCATCATAGAAAACATTGTCTCTAAAGAAGGTACAGACATTTACTGTGCAGAAGTTGAGGTACGTTCAACACGATATAAAGTGAAAAATGTCATCTTTAAACTGATTGAAACATTCATGAAAGCAAAAGCAGAGAAATTGTATACAAAAGTCTTAATTAGAGGTTACCTTAAGGGGTTTTAGTGTAGAATCCCGTCCAAATATACCTAACAGTAATGCGGGTAAAAATATATTAAGGATGATTCGGAATGAAAAGAACATACCAACCTCATAGCACACCAAGAAAAAGAACACACGGTTTTAGAACAAGAATGAAAACTAAAAATGGTAGAAAAGTAATCTCTGCTAGACGTGCAAAAGGTAGAAAAAGACTAGCTGTATAAGTCTTTGATATTGTCTTTAGGAGTTGGATTATTAGCAAAATAAAACATTTTACTAGGATTCGAACAACTAAAGAATTTAATGTAGTCTATAAAAAGCCTACAAAAATATGGCATACACCTTACTTTGTACTTTTCTTTAAAAAAAATGATACATTTACAGTAGGGTTTGTAGCCAGTAAAAAAGTTGGAAATGCAGTTCACAGAAATAGAGCGAAGCGTTTACTTAGAGCACATTTCATCGAAAATATTGACCTCATAACTTCAGGGTCATATGTTTTGGTTGCAAAACCTGATCTAATTAGTCAAAACTTTTTAGAGACAAAGAAATCATATCTTCATGCACTTAAAAAGTGCGCTGCATTAACATAAAATACACTATACTATCAAACTAATTATTTATAAGGTACTACTTTGGAACAACAAGATTTAAATAAAAGACTTCTTCTAGCATTGGCACTCTCATTTTTTGTATTTGTGGGATATAGCTATTTCTTCCCTGTAAAAGAACTTATGCCTGAAAAAACTGCAGAGACAAAAGTAACAGAGACACAACGTCAGACTCCAAGTGTGACTACATCTGAAAACGCTGCACCTGCCGTAGCAAGTACCAATGCAATAAATACTGCACCCGTACAAAAAGCATTACCATCTATTGCTACGATACAATCTACAAACTTCATTATGACGATTGATGAGTTTGGACGTATCGCACAAATGGAACTTTTAGAAAAGAAGTACCAAAATGAAGATGGTGAAAACTTGAAAATGTTAGATGTATCTGCAGTTAAGCCACTTGAAGTAAGATTTTCAGATGTGGCATTAAATGCAGAAGCATTTAAAACACCTTATGTGAATGAAGGTGCGAAGACAGTTGATGTAAGTACACATACCCAAACACTCACACTCACACAAACACTCTCTTCTGTGACGATAACCAAAAAGATTACAGTAAAACCTACAGGTGAATATGAAGTAACTATAGAAACTTCTGTCGATACACCATACTTTATCACACCAGGGCATCGTCCTATGGCAGACTCATCACGTTATATGTTGGTACGTGGTGCATTGGTTAAAGGTGCTGATAATATTATCACTACAATAGAAGATGGAGATGCTGAAGGGTACGAAAAATTTAAGAATGCTAAAATCGCTTCTGCTTTTGATAGATATGTTGCTTCTATGTTTTTTGATTTCAATAAGGGACTCAATGTATCTGTATTAAAAGAAGCCAACGGAGATCCTCTTATTTTTGTTCAAGGTGCACAAAATTTAAATCTTCATGCTTACATTGGTACAAAAGACCATGAAGTACTTAAAAGTATCAATCCAGAACTCACCGATGCTATAGAATTTGGTTTCTTTTCATTCTTGTCTAAACCATTTTATAAAGTACTTTTATGGATACACTCTCACATAGGTAACTGGGGTTGGGCCATTATCTTCTTTACATTACTTGTAAAGTTGGTACTTTTCCCACTTTCATACAAAGGTATGATGTCAATGCAAAAGATGAAAGACCTCGCACCAAAAATGAAAGAGATGAAAGAAAAGTATAAAGGTGACCCTGCAAAAATGAATGCACAGATGATGGAAATGTACAAAAAACATGGTGCTAACCCTATGGGTGGATGTTTACCGATGATTCTTCAAATCCCTATTTTCTTTGCACTCTACCGCGTACTGTTAAATGCTGTTGAGCTTGAAGGTGCACCTTGGATACTTTGGATTCATAACTTGGCACAGATGGATCCTTACTACGTACTCCCTATTCTGATGGGTGCTTCAATGTGGTTCCAACAACGTATTACCCCATCTAACTTTACTGACCCATTACAAGAGAAAATATTTAAGTTTTTCCCTTTATTAATGACAGTATTCTTTGTTTCTTTTCCAGCAGGACTGGTACTGTACTGGTTAGTGAATAACCTCTTTACAATTGCACAACAGTATTTCATCAATCATATGTATGCTAAACATAAAGCAGCAGCCGTTTTGGCACATCAAAAATAGAGGACAGGCAAGATGAAGAAAATTGAAGCAGCAACACTTGAAGAAGCATACGCTGAAGCTTCAAAGGTCTTAGGATGTTCTATCTCAGATTTACAATGTGAAGTGGTACAACACCCTTCCAATGGGATCTTGGGTTTTTTGAAAAAAAGTGCTGTTATCGTAGCTACCTGTAAACAAAAAATAAAGCAAGAACAAACACAGAAAAAAAAGACAGTCAAAAAAGCTATTGTAGTAGAAAAAGTAGAAGCTACGATTCCTTCTAAAGAGGAGAGTGTTGCAGATGAGATTATCGCTACAGTAAAAGAAGAGATCGAAGATCTTGATGTTTCTATGAAAGATACAGTTACGAAAGATGCAGTGTTAGACAGTTTCTTTGAAACAGATACAAATGATGATGAAGTCTATGAGGAAGAAGATGTTGTCTATGATGAGTTAGCACTCATGATAGAGCAACAACTCAAAGACCTTTTAGACAAATCATGTTTCGATATAGATGTGGTTGAAGTTGATGTCATAGACAACACAGCACTTATTTTTGTTGATGGTGAAGATGCTGCATTACTTATAGGAAAAGAAGGTTACAGATATAACGCACTTTCTTATATGCTTTTCAACTGGTTACATACGAAGTATGAACTTTTCATTAAACTTGAAATCGCCGAATTTTTAACCACACAACAAGAGATGATACGTAACTACATAAAACCTGTCATTGAAAATGTAGAAAAACAAGGAAAAGGAAAAACACGTTTCCTTGATGGTATCTTGGTACAAATCGCATTGGAACAATTACGTGAACGTTTTCCTGACAAATATGTTGCCGTCAAAACAGGACGTGAAGGCAAAAAATTTGTTGTGATAAATGCATTTCACAATACCTCAAAAAGTCAGCACTAACACACGATGCATAACTCAATCGCAGCTATCGCCACTGCACATGGTGTCTCCTCTATCTCTATCATAAGAGTAAGTGGAGAGGCTGCGCTATCTATCGCTAAAAAAATCTCAAAACTTGACACTATTATCCCCAGGCATGCTCATCTGACATCACTCTACAATGCCCATAATAACCTTATAGACCATGCTATTATGATTTACTTTGCTGCACCTCACTCTTTTACGGGAGAAGAGATAGTAGAGTTTCAGTGTCATGGTGGAATGATAGTAGCCCAAGAAATACTTGATACCATAGTGTCGTATGGCGTAAGACTTGCCGAACCAGGTGAGTTTTCAAAACGTGCTTTCCTTAATGGAAAAATAGACCTCACAGAAGCCGAAGCCATCTCTAAACTCATAGAAGCCAAGTCGGTGGACGCTGCCAAAATCTTAGCCAAGCAGATGAAGGGTGAGCTAAGAACCTTTGTCGATGAAAGCAGAGAGGCACTTTTACGTTCTCTTGCCTACTCTGAAGTGATGATAGACTATGCCGAAGAAGACATCCCCGATGATATTATGCAAAGTATTGTAACCCAGCTGGACGGACTTAACGAAAAGATAACACAGATAGTCGATGCAAGCCACAGACGCAGAGGTCTTATAGAAGGCTTTAAAGTTGCTATTATCGGTAAGCCAAATGTAGGGAAGAGTTCTTTACTTAATGCTTTGCTATCTTATGACAGAGCTATTGTCTCAGATATAGCAGGTACTACGAGAGATACGATAGAGGAGCAGGTACGTATAGGTTCACATATCATCAGACTTGTAGATACAGCAGGCATACGTGAATCAGAAGACACTATAGAGAAAATAGGGATAGAACGTTCCATGTCATCGGTAGGTGATGCAGATGTTGTTGTGGCATTGTTTGACACTTCACGTCCTTTTGAAGACGAAGATGCAAAGATATTTTCTATCTTGGAAACCTTGCAAGATAAACATATTATTGTGGCATTGAACAAAACTGATTTGGAACAAAAATTAGTCATAGAACAATCACATGGTTATGATATTATAGAAGTAAGTGCCAAAAAAGCATTTGTTAAACTCACAGAAAAGTTAGAAACACTTTTTGACAGCATAGGTGAAGGTGAAGAACTCATGCTTATCTCAGCAAGACAGATAGAAGCTGTTACACAGGCGAAAACCTCTATTTTAGAAGCAAAAATTCCGTTGCTTGATGGTGAACTAGAGTTTTTCTCTTATCATTTGCAAGAAGCAGTTAAGTCTATCTCGTCTATCTCAAAGCCTTATGACAGTGAAGAGATATTGGACAAAATGTTTGGCGAATTTTGTTTAGGTAAATAGTATGACTATGAAACAAATAACACAATGGCTACTGGACATACAAAAGATAGAAAATTTCGAACTTTATCTCATCGTTTTTTTGATATTGTTTACCTTGTGGTTTATGTGGGGAACTGTTAAGTTTTACAAGGGTGAAAAGAGAAAAGTAAAACATTTGCACCGCTTTGCAAAAGAAGGAGAGTCTTTGTCTCAGTATGAGCTTGCAAAACGTTATGCGAAAGGACAGGCAGTGCATAAAAGTTGTCAAAATGCTGCATTTTGGTCTCAAAAAGCAGCGTATGCAGGACATGAAGAAGCACAAACTTTCGTGAGTAAAATTTTAAAGAAAAAGCGTTGCTAAAAGTTAACTGTGTATAATAACAGCATTATATAGGGAAGCCTTACACTAAGGGAAAATCATGTTTAAAAATTTAGTATTATCTTCAGCCTCAATCATACTTATGTTTGTATTTACGGCCTGTGTACCAAGAGATGTACCTATCAACAATGGACAAAATGGACACCCCTCATGGGGTGATATGACCAATGTAGATGATGTCAATATGTCTGATTTTGATGAAAATCTTACAGAGTCTGAAATGATGATGACAGAAGAGGGTGAAGAAAATAAATTGGAACGTATACCTTTTCCTGCATCAGAGTACTATAAGTTGGCACGTTTAGGAAAAGGAACGATAAAAGGTAAAATTTATTTACGTGATGCCTATGGCAATGAAGTGCTAGGTGCCAATACCCGTCTTTATCTCAATCCATTTACTTCTTACTCGAAGCAGTGGTATGAAGAGAGTTATTTGGGTGGTTACCGTATGCAAAAAGCTGACAGTAGACTCTTTAACTACTTAAAATTCACAGCAGCAGACGCCAATGGAAACTTCTCCTTTTACGGTGTACCAAGTGGACGTTACTATCTTATAGGAACTGTTAAATGTGGTGAAGCTTGTGGCTATGCAGAAGAAAAAAGTATCCGTATCGCGACAGCTGTAAGTGTGTATGGCAATCAAGTTGTCAAAAAAGACCTCACAAGAGGTGCAGAGTAGAAAGTAGAAGAACTTATCTAGGATAAGCTTTTTCTAACCCTTCATAAAGCCCTTCGGGGGTAATGCTATCATCTTCTAAGATGCTTTGCATCGTGACATTATCTTCTTCCCCATTCCATATCTTAATGTATGAACCATCTTTATAGCCATGGTCTTGTCTAAATTTATTGAGTATATTTTTACCTACGTAGAGTTTATAGAGTGCATCTATATTTAACCCTGATTGTACGGCTACATCTATAAATGCTTCCATAAGTGCTTCTGTAGAGTCTCCACAAAAAAGTGTTTTCATCAGTACTTCTACCACTTCTATCTGTTCATAGTAGTTTTTTGTTGTAGGTATGATATCTGCAGTAAAGTGTGAGAAATTTGGCAGTGCATGTATGGCTTTAGCCAAATCTTCAATGCTCCCAAGACTTTTCATTTTGTAATCTTCAAGCCCTTGAGACATAATAAAATGCCAGATATCCACAGCTTCTATCTGTATGTTTGCATAGTCAGGCTTGGCATCTATATTTTTCCAGTGTTTCCAAGGGTAAGACTCTATAAGTTCTGCACACTCTAGGTAAGTACAACGCTTCCAGTCTATAAGCTTACCATTTTTAGTGATGCCTTTTTCCCAACCTTCACCATTGGTAGCATCATTAAGTTCTTGCTGGAGTTGTAACATCTGTAAAATCTTATCCATTTGTACCCTTTAATTCTTAGTGACATATTCTACCTTTTCAAGCCTTATTTAGCACTTTTTTAGTAAAATACTACTCTTAATAAACGCCCCAAAGGACGCTACATATGTCACAACCGATAGAAGATTTAGATGAAGTTTTGAAAAATCATAAACTATGTAAAGAAGAGTACCAAGATATCTTACGTATATTAGATGGTCGTCACCCAAACCTTGTAGAGATAGGTATCTTCTCTGCGATGTGGTCTGAGCACTGTTCTTACAAGTCAAGTACCAAATACCTTAGAGGTTTCCCTACGACTGCACCATGGGTCATTCAAGGGCCTGGTGAAAATGCTGGGGTTATCGACATTGGTGATGGTATGGCTGCTGTCTTTAAAATGGAGTCTCATAATCACCCATCATTCATCGAACCTTTTCAAGGTGCTGCTACGGGTGTAGGTGGAATTTTACGTGACATCTTTACTATGGGTGCTAGACCTGTAGCCAACATGAATGCTTTACGTTTTGGTACAGTTAAAGGCAACTCTGAAACTGCAAAATACCAAAGACACCTCGTTCGTGGTGTGGTAGATGGTATCGGAAGTTACGGTAACTGTATGGGTGTACCGACTATTGGTGGTGAAGTAAGTTTCGATGAATCTTACAATGGAAACATCTTGGTGAATGCATTTTCACTGGGGCTTGTAAAGTCAGATGAAATCTTTTTGGGTGTAGCATCAGGACTTGGTAATCCAGTGATGTATGTAGGCTCTAAAACAGGACGCGATGGTTTAGGTGGAGCCGTAATGTCTTCAGACTCATTTACAGAAGAGTCAAAATCACTTCGCCCTACAGTACAAGTGGGTGACCCTTTTACAGAAAAATTGCTTCTTGAAGCATGTTTAGAACTCTTTAAAACAGACCTCATTGTAGGTATTCAAGATATGGGTGCAGCAGGGCTAACTTCATCGGCATTTGAAATGGCTGGAAAAACAGGGGCCGGAATGATCATGCATCTTGACAAAGTGCCTGCACGTGAAGAGGGTATGACACCGTATGACTTTATGCTTTCTGAGTCTCAAGAACGTATGCTTATTTGTGCTAAACAAGGGAGCGAACAAGCCATCATAGACATTTTTGAAAAGTGGGGGCTAGATGTTGCCGTCATCGGTGAAGTAACAGATACAGCTAGAATGGAGCTTATGTGGCATGGTGAAAGATGTGCCGATATGCCTATAGGACCAGTGAGTGAAGAAGCACCTGTGCTTGACAGACCTATTGCACGTCCAACATACTTAGATGAAGTAAATGCAAAAAATGTAGATAGCTTTAAAGCTATCAATGACCAAGAAGCCTATGAGTCACTACTCTCAAATATAGAAATTTCAGATAAAGCATGGGTTTATAATCAATATGATTCAATGGTGCAGACCAATACAACGAAACACCCAGGAAGCTTAGATGCTTCATGTATACGTATTAAAGAGAATGGAAAAGCACTTTCTATGAGTTCAGACTGTAACCCACGTTACTGTTATATTGACCCTAAAAAAGGTGCAGCATTGGCTGTTGTAGAGTCTGGACGTAATGTAGCGATGTCAGGTGCTAGACCACTTTCTATTACAGATTGTCTCAACTATGGTAACCCTGAAAACCCAGAGGTAATGTGGCAATTTGCAGAGGGTTGTGCAGGTATCAAAGAAGCATGTTTAGAGCTTAATACGCCTGTCGTATCTGGTAATGTATCGCTTTACAATGAAACCAATGGTGTTTCAGTATTCCCTACACCTGCCATCGCGATGGTAGGACTAAATGATGATGAAAATAAGGTACTTCCTTCGGCTTTCCAAGAAGAAGGAAGCCAAGTGTTACTTGCAGGTGAGACCAAAAGTGAGTTTGGTGGGTCTTTGTACATTAAAGCACTACATGGTGAAACGGCTGGAACACTTCCAAGCTTTGATTACAAGCAAGAGCTTGCACTTTGGGAGCTTGTGATAGAGGCGAACAAAAAAGGGCTTCTACTAAGTGCAAAAGATGTAAATGTGGGTGGTTTAGCCATTGCACTTTCTAAAATGGCAGCAGTCTCAGGATTGGGTGTTGATGCATCACTCAACGTAGATGAGAGCAGAGATATTTTTGATGAGTCACAAAGTAGAGCATTACTTGAAGTAAGCAGTGACAATGCAGAATCAGTGATAAAAATGGCAATGGAGTTAGGTATTAAAGTAACGAACATTGGTACTGTGGGTGGAGAAAATGTCAAAGTAAACGATGTTTCACTTCCACTGAGTAAAGTAAAAGATGTGTATTTCAATACATTTGCAAGAACGATAGAACAAGATTTATAAGATAAGGGTAGAAATGAGAGCATTATTAAGCGTAAGTGACAAAGCAGGCATCGTAGAGTTTGCTACAGGGTTGGAGAAACAAGGTTGGGAGATTATCTCAACAGGTGGAACATACAAAAAGTTAAACGAAGCGGGTGTAAAAGTCATAGAGATAGATGAAGTGACTAAATTTCCTGAGTGTTTTGAAGGGCGTGTAAAAACACTTAACCCTTACGTACATGGTGGTATACTTCATAAACGTGGTGATGCTGGACATGTTGCACAGGCTAAAGAGCTGGGCGTTGAGGGAATAGACCTTGTATGTGTAAATCTTTACCCATTTAAAGAGACGATAGAACGTACAGAAGATTTTGATGAGATTATTGAAAACATTGACATTGGTGGACCAACGATGGTACGTTCGGCTGCTAAAAACTTCAATGATGTACTTATTATTACTGATGCAAATGACTATAGTTCAGTACTCTCTGCACTTGAAAACAAAGAAGATACTTTAGGGTTTAGACGTGGACTTATGATAAAAGCATTCGAGCATACAGCAGCCTATGACTCTATGATTGCAAATTACATGAACGGTAGATTTAACGATGGTTTTGGTGAATATCAGTTCATTACTGGTAAAAAGTCTTTTCAAACGCGTTACGGTGAAAACCCACACCAAAAGGGTGCACTTTACGAGTTTGACACACATTTCTCAGATAATTTCAAACAAGTAAAAGGTGAAGCATCATTTAACAACATTAACGATGTAAATGGAGCTCTTAAAATCGCTTCAAGCTTTGGTGATGAAAATGCTGTATGTATCGTAAAACATGGTAACCCTTGTGGATTTGCTTTACGTGATAACCTACTGGATTCTTATGTAGAAGCACTTAAATGTGACCCTGTATCAGCTTTTGGTGGTGTGGTAGCAGTGAATGGTATTGTAGATGCAACAATGGCAGAAAAGATGAACGAAATCTTCTTAGAAGTAGTAATGGCTGCGGACTTTACGCCTGAAGCGTTAGAAGTATTTGCAAAGAAAAAACGTCTTAAACTTTTCTCTCAAGGTGGCACTAAACTTGTAATGAGCAAAGACTCTCATGACTTTAAACACGTCGATGGTGGATTTGTTTACCAAAATTCAGACTGCATCTGTGACAATGAAGTACATAATTCAGAGAAAAAGTCTGAACTCACAGCTTCAACACAAGAGATGAAAGACTTAGAAATAGCATGGAAAGTCGCAGGACTTACGAAGTCTAACTGTGTCGTATATGTTAAAGACTCTGCGATGGTAGCTGTAGGTATGGGTATGACATCTCGTGTAGATGCTGCTCAATGTGCACTTAAAAAAGCAAAAGAGATGGGACTAGATGTAAGCGGAGCTGCTATGGCATCAGAAGCATTCTTCCCATTCCGTGACAGCATCGATGCCGCGGCAGAAGCTGGAGTAAAAGCCATCATCGAGCCTGGTGGAAGCATCAGAGATGATGAAGTCATCGAAGCCGCCAATGAGCACGGTATTTCACTTTACTTTACTACGGTTAGACATTTTTTACATTAGGAGAACATTTTGAACATTCATATTGGAGTTGGACTAGATGATATGAAGTGCGGAATGAATGAAGACCATATTATTGATGTATATGGAAAACCTGATAAAATTTATCTAACAGATGATGAGAATACTCGTTATATTTATAATTTTTGACAAATAAACTACTAATCATCTGGCATAAAGCTCCATAAAGTCAGAGGTTTGAAGTATCGTATTTTTATAGCCAATACTTCTACAGTACCATTATCCAAAATCACCTGTAATGGCATTGGGAGTACCCATAAGAGATGCCCTAAAGTTTGCAAATGTAGATTTTATTATTTGCTATATTTTGATATACTAAAGATATATTATTTTTAAAAGGCATAGTAATGACGACTATAAAGATTGTGGAAAGTTTTCTTTATAAACAAACACTTGAGAAAAAGGTATCAACAATCGATTATTTAACCTCTCTTATACTTAATAAAATGGATTTTTTAGAAATCAAAAAAGACATGAAAACGTTAAAATCTGAAATAAAACCAAAACATGCACATTTACTACTCAATAAACTTTAATTTATGACAGACATTTTTACTCTACCTATTTTTCTCTCGTTCTCCTCCGTCCTCGTTGGGATACACATACGAAAATTCATAGTTCAATTAAATGCATTAGTCTCATATACACTCCCACGCAGGAGCGATGGGAGAGAGCTAAGTCATCTTTAACGAGCCATCATGAAAGGGTTCATACTTAGTGTCAAAAAAGCCAAAAATGAAGACTCCATTGCTACTGTTTTGACGGCTACAGAGGTCAGGACTTACTACCGTTTTTTTGGGGCAAGACACTCCATACTTCAGCTGGGAAATCTGGTAGATTTTGAAGTAGAAGGAGAAGATGGTCATTTTATGCCCAGACTGCGCTCACTCTCTCACATGGGATTTCCATGGATTTTTGACAAAAACAAACTGCTTATGTGGCATAACTTCATTAAGAAGTTTGAACCGCATCTGAGAGATGCAGAAGAGCTTGACGCTTTTTACTATGACCTACTCTTGAATGCTGCAAAAAAATGGGACAAACAAAACCCAAAGCGCATCGTCTGTGAAAGTTACATCACCCTACTCGAGTATGAAGGCAGACTCTACCCTGAAGAGAACTGTTTTATCTGTGAACAACGCATAGAAGAGGACATCGCGCTGATGCAAGCGTTTAGACCAGCACATCCAACCTGTATCTATGCCCCTGCTCTGCCTACAAAAAAGATACTAGACTTTTTTCAAAGTAAAAAAACTGTCTTTTTTGAAGACCATGAAGTAGAGTATCTCTATGACGTTGTCATGAAAGGCTTGTAGAAAATTCACGCTTCTTTGCCTTATGTACTTTAGCATACCCATCAAGTAACAACTGATGTTTGTTAAACCCTTCAAGACTTAAACCTGGAAAATGTAGCCCATAAAACTTCACTTTTTTTGCAAGTATATCCAAGCAAATATCTACACATGATGAGGAATACATCAACGTTAAACTCTCTTTGTAGTCAGCCAAATCTCTTTCATTTAATTTTATTTCCAACAAGGCATCTAAACATCTATAAAGTTTGGCACAGTTATCATCGAAGACAGCCATATGGTTACACCATGTAACCCATAGCGAAGCTTCTTCATAGTCACCCAGTGCCAAGTAAAGCATCGCTTTTAACTCACCTACTTGTAAACTAGCCCAAGGTGTGCCTTTATCTGCTACGACCCCTATAAATTCTGCAACTTTTAGCATATCACTATGTTCACCCTCTTCTAGGTTCTCTAAAATGTCTTGCAGTGCTTCATCGTTAAGTGTGTCAAGCGACAAGATGGCTTCACGAAAAAATGCACCCTCATTGTTGTTGTTCCAAAGTA
>Ga0256829_1001419_pt1 | contig 19831 bp, 15 predicted proteins | sample 131447metaG_FD_185979 | JGI IMG/M metagenome (GOLD analysis project Ga0256829, IMG submission 185979) | Hydrothermal vent microbial communities from Lau Basin, Pacific Ocean - 131-447 | ecosystem: Environmental > Aquatic > Marine > Hydrothermal vents | place: Pacific Ocean: Lau Basin | collected...
TGGGGGGGGGGGGGGGGGGGGGGGGGGGGGGGGGGGGGCGGCGGGGGGGGGGGGGGGGGGGGGGGGGGGGGTACCTATGGGCACCGGCACAATGACCTGGTCGCCGGGGCGCGCCATGCCGGCGTCTTCCCGAAGCGGCAGGTCGGCGTTGGCGCCTTCCGTGGCAAGGGCAACTTGGGTTTGCAGGTCGGTATGCGTGGCATGGACGCGGGCGTAGGCGGCGGTGGCTGTGGCCACCTGGCGGGAGAGTTGCTGGACCAGCGTGGCGCGGCGGGCGATGGAGGTCAGCGCCACGAAGGCCAGCACGACCGCCGCGACCCAGAGCGCGCCTTTGCCGTATTTTGTCATCAGCGCACCTTTTCCCTCGCGAAGACGTTGCCGTTCATTCTCGGCCGGGAGAAACCCCAGATGACGCAGATTCTGCAGAAAAACATCCACAGATTTCACAGATGGGGTGAAAAACGGTAATGACCTATCCAAATCGCTGCGATGGCAACCCTGGGCATGGGTTCCCACCGCGTGTTCCTGTGGCACCGCCGCCGCTGGGTTGACCCCGCCCTCATCCTCTCCCCACATGCGGGGAAGAGAGCCAGGGGAAGGCTACGCCAAAGGCGCAGCGCACCAAAACGCATGGGGAGCACAACAGCGGAGGCAGTGACACGCGAAGACAAAAAAGGGCTGACGGCCGTCAGCCCTTTTGCAGGGTCAGGGTTGGATTTTGCCGTTGATGGCTTCGTGCAGCCATTGTTTGTAGCGCTCGTCCCAAAGCAGCACGTCGCGAAGGTCCTTGACCTGCCCGGCATAGACGCTTTCGGCGGTTTGTTTCAGAAGGTCGTTCGGCACGGCATAGAAGTGGAAATGGTCTTTCGGGTTGTCCATTTTTTGCAGCAGGCAAATGAGTTGAGAGATTTGCTGGGGCGAAAGGTCGGTGATGACCAGTGAACTGTAAAGTCTGGCCATTTGGGGCAGGCGGGGGAGGATGGCGGGGCTGGTGACCCGCTTCAGGAGGGCTTTTAAGATCATGTTTTGGCGTGCAATGCGCCCGAAGTCGCCGCCGTTGTTGTGCCGAATACGGGCGAGCAGCCAGGTGTGGTAGCCATCCAGGGTTTGCGGCCCTGCGGGGAAGTTCGCGTGGGCCTGACCTTCGTCGACCACCGGCGCGGGCAGGTAGACCTGCACGCCGCCCACGGCATCGACCAGGTCGCGAAAGCCTTTTCCGCTGACAATCACGTAATGGTCGGTGGTGATGCCAAAGTTGTAGGCCAAAGTTTGCGCCAGGAGGGCTGCGCCGCCGCTGCGGGGCGCGCCCCATTGCCATAGAGGAGTGCCCAGAAAATAGCCTTCGTTGATCTTTTGAGGGCTGGGGTAGGTGGTTGCTTTGGGCGGCAGGTTGACTTTCAGGTCGCGCGGCAGGGGGACGACGTAGACGTCGCCGGTGACAAAATCAATGTGGATGACCCGGATGACGTCGGCAAGGTCGTAGAAGCCGCGATTGGTGCCTATGGCCAGGATGTTCATGCTGGCCGGGCCGCCGCACATGGGTTCTGGGGTGGGGGTGGGGGTGTTGGTGGGCAGAGGCGTGGCCGTGGCCGCGGGGGCTTGTGTGGGTGTGGGGCCTTTTGTGGGCGTGTCGGTGGGGAGCACCCCTTGCGTGGCCGTAGGCACCAGGGTGGGCAGGCTGGGCGCGAGGGGGCGCGTCCACAGTTTCATCAGGAAGACCCCGACGGCGATGCCGATGATAAGGCTTCCTCCGGCAATGGCTGCACCTAAAAGCCATGTTTTACGTTGCATTTTTCACCTCTGTTGGCAGGCATGCGGCCCCATTATACCGCAAAGCAAGAAAGCCCACCCGGCAAGGGGTGGGCGATGCCGAAGGTGGGAGTCGAACCCACATGGGCGCAAGGCCCACTGCGCCCTGAACGCAGCGCGTCTGCCAATTCCGCCACTTCGGCGTGCGGGAAAATTTTACCCTAAAGGCTCCATTTGTCAACCTTTTGACGGCTGGTGATCAGGGCAAACGCTAAAACAGGCCACATGGTCATGCCCTGGCCGAATCGCGGCCATGGCAATGCCAGGCGAATTTTCATCATCAGGCGTTCCCCCGTTTGGGGCTCTCTTGCCTCGGGCCGCCCATGACGCGAGGGCAGGCAGGCGGCAGACGGCCCATATCCGTGACATCTGTCCTATAACTTCAGGGGTATAATTGCCCGCACTCCCCGCCGTTTGCCTGGCGGGGTGGACCCTCACTTAACTCATGGAGGTAGGATGATGTCTTTGAAGCAAAGAGTGTTTTCCCTTGCGGTGTTGTTGTTGGTGCTTGGCCTGGCCCTGGCCGCGTGCGGCTCCAAGGCCACGTCTACGCCCGCGCCGGCTGCCACGCAGGCCCCTGCAGCCACCGAGGCCCCGGCAGCCACTGCGGCGCCCAAGCCCGTGACCATTGAAGTTTACTACCCCGTGGCGGTGGACGCGCCGATTGCCAAGATCCTCAATGGCTATATCGCCGACTTTGAGAAAGCAAACCCCAACATCACCGTGAAACCGGTGTTTTCGGGCGGGTATGGCGATGTCAAGACGACCATCCAGACCACCATTGAGGGCGGCGGCAAGCCCCCCGTGCTGGCCGTGATGCTCGCTGCCGACCTGTACGACCTGGTGAACGCGGGTTACGTCGTGCCGCTGGATGATTTCATCAAGGCCATGCCCAACGGCAGTGCTTATATCAACGACTTCTTCCCGGCCTTCATGGCGAATTCCAGGTACGACGGCAAGATCTGGAGCATTCCCTTCCAGCGCAGTGTGGTGGCGCTGTATTACAACGCCGACCTGTTCCAGCAGGAAGGCATCCAGCCGCCCAATAGCTGGCAGGCGCTGGCGGAAGCCGCTCAAAAACTCACCATCCCCAACAAGCGCTGGGGCATTGAGTGGCCTTCCGGCTGGCCTTACTGGCTGTTCCAGCCGCTGGCCATCGGCAGCGGCCAGAACATCGTGAAGTCGCCCACCGAGGTGGTTTTCAACGACCCCAAAGTGATTGCGGCCGTTCAATATTACATTGACCTCTCCCACAAATACCAGGCCATGCCCGAGGGTGTGCAGAAGAACTGGGGCAATGCTCCGGCCGACTTCGCCAAAGGCGCGGCCGCGATGATTGTGCATTCCAGCGGCAGCCTGAGCGGCATCCTCTCGCAAGCCAAATTCAAGGTCGGTGTGATGGCCGTGCCGGGCAAAGCGCCGGGAACTTACGCCACCGTGACCGGCGGCGGCAACTTCTACATGCTCAAGGGCGCCACGCCTGAACAGCAGCAGGCCGCCTGGAAATTCATTGAGTTCATCACCCAGCCCAAGTACGCCGCCGATTTCAGCATCCAGACCGGCTACATCGCCACCCGCAAGAGCGCCTACGATACCGACGCGATGAAAGCCTACATTGCGAAAGTGCCGCAGGCCGGGCAGTTGAAAGACATGCTGCAATACGCCGGTGCGGAACTCTCGTGCATGAACCTGGGCAAGGTGCGCAACATCTTCCACAAGTACCTGCAGGCCGCCTACAACGGTCAGATGACGCCCGAAGAGGCCATGCAGAAGGCCCAACAGGAAGCCGACAAGGCGCTGGAGATGTTCAAGTAGCGCCAGGCGTGATTTGTAAAGCGTGATGAGTAGGGGCGAGGCGCCGCCTCGCCCCTACGTGCATCTTTCGCGTCCATCTTCTGGAGCCCGCCATGTCTGCTGCTGCCCCTCCGCTTTCCCACCGCAAAGCCCCGAAGTGGCTGCCTTACCTGCTGGTTTCCCCAACGCTGGTGATTGTGCTGGTGTTCACGGCCTGGCCGACGGTGCAGGCCGTGTACATGAGTTTCTTCCGCCAGTACCTCAACTTTGCCAAATTCCGTACGCCCACTTTCATTGGCCTGCACAATTACCGGGAACTCTTCACCAGCCCCGATTTTCTGCAGGTGTTGAAGAACACGGCCATTTACGTCGCCGGCACCGTGCCGGCGAGCATCGTGCTGGCCTTCCTGTTTGCGCTCCTGGTGAACCGTGCCGTGAAAGGCATTGGGCTGGCGCGGCTGGGTTTTTTCTACCCCACGATCTTGCCCATGGTGAGCGCGGCCACCATCTGGATGTTCTTTTTTACGCCTGATTATGGCCTTTTCAATTCGCTTTTGGAAACCCTCGGCTACCACGGGCCGGAAAACTGGCTGGGGAACCCTCACCTGGCGCTGCTCGCGGTGATGATTGTCGCCATCTGGAAGAATGCGGGGTATTTGATGATTTTTTACCTCGCGGGGCTGCAAAACCTGCCGGAAGACGTTTTCGAGGCGGCTTCCCTTGACGGGGCGAGTTGGTGGACGCAATTGTGGAAAATTGCCTTCCCGCTGCTGCGCCGCACCACGCTTTTCGTTTCCACCATTGCCATCATTGATGCTTTCCAGGTGGTGGATCATATCTTCGTGATGACCCAGGGCGGCCCCAGTGGTGCCAGCACGGTGCTGTTGTATTACTTGTGGCAGGTGCGCTTCGAAGACCAGAACGTCGGGCTGGCTTCGGCGCTCACGGTGGTGCTCATCGTGATCATGCTGGCGATTACGATCACCAACTTTGTGCTTTCCGAGCGGGAGGGGGCGTGACGATGAACAGCGCAAAACTTCGCAAACGCCTGACGGCAGTTTCCCTGAACGCGCTCACGGCAGTGCTGGCCGCGGGATGGGCTACCATTATCGTGTGGGCGGTAGTGGTGTCGTTCCGGCCTTCCAGCGAGCCGTTGGGGCGCGGGGATGTCTGGTTCGGGCACGCGCTCACTTTTGCCAATTACCTCAAGGCGTGGTCGTTGGCGCCTTTCGGCATTTATTACCGCAACACCATCATCATCGTGGGCATGATTTTGATTGCCCAGTTGATGACGATTACCCTCGCGGGCTTTGCTTTTGCCCACCAGGAGTTTTGGGGCAAAAAGGCGATTTTCTTCTTCATCTTGCTGCAACTGATGATTCCCGCCGCGGCGCTTTTGGTGCCCAACTTCTCCACCATCCGCAAACTGGGGTTGTTTGACACCACCCTCGCCGTCGCGCTGCCTTACTTCGGGTCGGCATTTGGCACGTTCCTGATGCGGCAGGCCTTTCTGGAAGTGCCGCGCGACCTGGTGGACGCGGGCATCATGGACGGCTGTTCATGGTGGCAGTTGTTGTGGCACATTTACCTGCCGCCTTCGGTGCCCACGCTGGTGGCGTTTGCGCTTTCTTCCATCAGCTGGCACTGGAACGAATTCCTCTGGCCGCTGGTGGTGACGCTGACGGAGCGCTCCCGCCCGCTGACCATTGGCCTGGTGCGCTTCACCCAGTTGGGCGAAATCGGGGCGCGCTGGCCGCTGCTCGCCGCCGCCACCATCACGGTGATTGCGCCGCTGTTCCTGCTCTTTTTGATTTTCCAGAAGCAGTTCATCCGCAGTTTTCTGCATTCCGGGCTGAAATAAACGCCGATGTCCCGCCGCTGGTTTGCCAACAGCCTTTTGCTCATCACGGCCGCGGTGTGGGGGCTGGCGTTCGTGGCCCAGCGGGTGGGGATGGACTACATCGGCCCCTTCACCTTCAACGGCCTCCGGTTTGCGCTGGGGGCGGCGGCGTTGGGGCTGATCGTGCGCCTGCGGGAAGGCCGTCCCTTGCACCGTGCCTTGCCGCGAACAAGCGTACGCCGCGGGCTGGCGCTGGGGGTGGTGCTTTTCGTGGCCTCCTCTTTCCAGCAGGTGGGCATGGTTTACACCACCGCGGGGAAGGCGGGCTTCATCACCGGCCTGTATGTGGTGCTGGTGCCGCTTGCGGGCGCACTGCTGCTGGGGGAACGCCACGGCGCGCAGGTGTGGCTGGCCGCGGGGATGGCGGCGGCGGGGCTTTACCTGCTCAGTGTGACCGGCGGCTGGCGCATGGAAAAGGGCGATCTGCTGGTGCTGGTGAGCGCCTTTTTCTGGACGGCGCATGTTATGCTGGTGGGGCGGTGGGCGACCGAGCACGATAGCCTGACGCTGGCGGCGCTGCAGTTCGCCGCCGTGGCGGTGCTCAGCGGCGCGGTGGCCGCGGGGTGGGAAAGCGTAACCTTCGCCGGTCTGCAAGGCGCGCTGTGGGCGATCCTCTACGGCGGCCTGATTTCCGTGGGTGTGGGCTACACGCTGCAGGTGGTGGCGCAGCAATATGCCGTGCCCGCCCATGCGGCCATCATCATGAGCCTTGAGGCGGTCTTCGCGATGCTGGGCGGGGTGGTTTTGTTGGGGGAAGGCGTGACGGTGCGCGGGGTGCTCGGCGCGGCGTTGATGCTCGCCGGGATGGTGGTTTCCCAGCGCTGATAAAGGGGGGCAGGGCAAGGCGTGGATGACGCGATGCAAGGGGGGCACTGCAGGCTGTTGGAAAAAGGCCAAAGCAAAGCATTGCCGGCCGAATTGCAAGAAGGGGAAATTTGTCAGGAAATGCCGGTTTGGGATCGCCGCGAAGGGCATTTTGCTGCTACAATTGAAGAAAAGCACGGTTGGAGAAGTTGATGATGTGGTTAAGCCTGTGCCCTTATGAGCGAATCGGCAAACTGGAAATCGGTCTCTGACGACTTTCCCCTGCTTCTCACCAAGATCCAGGTGCCTCGTCGGCCCCCGGGCGTCTTGCGCCGCGCCCGACTGGTGGAGCGGCTCCATCAAAACCTTCATCGGCGCTTGACTTTTGTCACGGCCCCTGCCGGTTTCGGAAAGACTACGCTGTTGGTTGACTTTGCAGCGGAAGTGCCTGCCAAAGTAGGGTGGTATCACATTACTGCGGAAGACAAAGACCTGCGCCGTTTTGTGCGTTACGTGGCAGGGGCTTTTGCTCAGACTTTCCCCGCGTTGCGGCCGGTGTTCAAAGAGCTGTTGGAGGGCGTGCTGCCGGCGCAAAACCCCGCTGCGCTGGCGGGGTGGTTGAATAACCTGCTGGCGGAGCACGTGGATGATTTCACTCTGCTGGTGCTGGATGATTACCACCTCGTGGGGGAAAAGCAGGAAGTCGTGGACTTTGTGGAAGCGTGGCTGGAACACCTGCCGGACCAGGTGCGGTTGGTGGTGGCCTCCCGCAGCGTTTATGGTATTCCCACTACCCGCCTTTACCTGCGGAACGAACTGGGGCTGATAGGCCCGGAAGATTTGCGCTTTACGGCGGAAGAATTGCGCGCCCTCGCTCGCCTGGCTTATGATGTTGATCTCCCTATGGAATACGCGGCCGATCTGGCCGCGCGTACCGATGGGTGGATTATTGCCATGTTGCTGGCGATTCGCCTGCGTACAGAGGGCAGCCTGCCCCTCATTCGCGGCGAGCGCGAGGAGTTGTATGCGTTCCTGGCCGAGGAGGTTCTCAGGCATTTGCCCTCCCACCTGGTGGCGTTTCTCTTGAAGACCAGCATTTTTGATGAATTCAGTGCGCCGCTGTGTCGGGAAGTGTTGGGAGAACCGGCGGCAGCAAAATATTTGCAGGAGATTGAAAACCGTAACCTCTTCGTTACCCGAGTGGATACGACAGAGGGGGCCGCTTATCGGTACCACCAGTTGTTTGCCGATTTTCTCCAGAGCCGGTTGCAAGACGAGGAGGCAGAAGAGCGGCAGAGGCTGCATGCGCGTGCGGCGCGCTGGTTTTGGAAGCATGGTGATATAGAAAGAGCCGTTGCTCACCGATTGGCAGCCGGTGATCGGGAGGGCGCAGCGCAGTGGATGGACGCGGCAGCGCGTGAAGTCTTTTTGAATGGTCACTTGGAATTGTTGTCTCAGTGGGTGGGTGTCTTGAAAGCGCCGGAGGACCTCCGTAGTCGTGCGCCGCGTTTGTTGTTGTATCATGCCAAGGCTTTGAGCAATCAACAGCGATTTACCGATAGCGATGAATTATTGGCCCTTGCGTTCCCAGTTTTGGAAGGTCAGCAAGACTATTTACTGTTGGCCAATCTCTTTGAGGCCCAGGGATTCAATGCATATATGCAACGAGAGTATGCTCTGGCGGTGCAATTGGCTCGTAAGGCAACCAAAGTCTTGGAAAACTTTGGAGAAAAATTGTGGGAGAAAGCACTCCGGTTGGCACAATCTCAGCGCGTGGAAGCTTTGGCAAGGTATTACTTGGGGCAACGAGAAACCGCTGTCAAGGAGTTGGAGGAGATTGTGCAGAACTTGCGGGATTTAGGGGAAGAAACTTCTCGCCAGAAGCAGGAAAAAGCCTACAACTTGGCAATGGTTTTGCAAGATTTAGGAGTCTTTTACTTTCAAGAGGGCCGACTTGGAGATGCTCTTCGCTCTTTTGGTCAGGTGAGAGATATTTGGCGTCAGCATCATTTGAACCCCGTAGAATTTCCTGCCGTGTTGAACAATTTGGCGTTTTTGTATCACCGGAGCGGGGATCAAAAAACGGCTCTTCAAACGTATCTGGAAGCCGCAGAGGCGGCGCGCAAGCAGGGTTCTCCCAACCTGGCGGCTATTCTCTCAGGCATTGGGGAGATCTATTACGAAGAGGAACGCTGGGAAGAGGCCCAGAAAACCTTCGCGGAAGCCCTTGCTGTGGCGCACCGGAGTCAATCGGTAGATTTCCTGGCTGCTGCCCACCGCGGCATGGCCAAACTGGGAGCAGCGCGTCGGCAATTTGCTTTGGCTTTTGAGCATCTGCGGCAGGCTGCAGTATTGCTGGGGTATTCGCAGGAAAGCGGCTGGTACGCTATCTGGAAGGGACGCTTGTATTGGCTGTTGGGCGATGAGGAATCTGCCCTGGAGACCCTTTTGCCATTGGTGGACCGGCCCGACGAGAGCATTTCACAGGAAGACCGCGTCCGCCTCTTGCTTTTGGTGGCGGCTTTGCTGACCGACAAAGGGGAAACCGAGCGCCCAGAGCGCCTGTTGCAGCAAGCCCTGGAAGAAGTCGCGCGACTGGGCTACATTCACTTTTTGCGCGTGGAAGCGCGCCGCCTGAGAGACTTTCTCAGGCAGATGACAGCCCGTCTCTCCCATCCTGTTTTGGACGAACTGATACGCCTGGGCCAACCGCCGCTGGTGCTCTCTTCCGACACTGTGCAAAGAGAGGCATGGCCCATATTAGTGGTGCGCGGCTTCGGGCGTGGGGCTGTATGGCGGGACGAGAAACGCATTTCGCGCGCCGATTGGCGGGCGATGGGCGCGCGGGCGTTGTTTTTCTTTATCCTGGATCGCGGGCCGGTGCAAAAAGAGGAAATCGCTCTGGCCTTTTGGCCGGACTTTTCACCGGCGCAGGTGAACAGCAACCTCCATGCGACTTTGTGGCGGGTACGACGGGCACTGGGAAGCAAGCATTTCATTCAGGTGCAAGAAGGGCAGTATCGCCTCCATCCTGAGCTACAGGTGCGCTACGACGTCGCCACCTTTGAGGAATTACTTCAGCAGGCTTCCCAGAGCGAAGATGCTGCTGCCCGCCGCTCCCTTTTGGCACAGGCGATTCAAACCTACGGCGGCGATTTCCTGCAAGACATGGATTTTCCGTGGGTGAGTGAACGGCGCTATGAGTTGCAGCGCCGCTACCGAGAAGCATTGGATTGGCTTATTGAGGACGCCTTGCAGCGTGCCGACTGTGCCCAGGCCTTGGTGTGGCTGGAACCTGCCCTGGAGACCGAACCTTACAGTGACCGCTGGCACCTTTACCGCTTGCAGTGCCTTGCTGCGACGGGCACACCCTCGCTGGCGCGAGCCTATTATCGGGACTATCGCCGCCGTCTCAAGCGAGAATTGGGTGTTGAGCCCGATGAGGCCCTGCGGCGTTTTATCGAACAGCTATAGTTCGCGCCGTTCTTTTCCCGCTTTGTTAACAACTCACGTTACGCAGCGGTGATTGACAGGCAACAATTTCAAAACCATTGAACATTTGGCTTTTTCGCCCTCACCTATCCCCCAGAGCGGCGGCTCAGCCTCCTTTCCTCTCCCACTGGGAGAGGAAGGGGGCGCGCAGCGGGGGTAAGGTGAGGGCGTTCAGATGCGTTGATGCTCAACTGCGGTAACTGCTCAGTACATCTGCTTAGAAAGGGTGACGCTCTGTGGTGTCATTGCGAGCGAGCATCAGTGAGCGAAGCAATCTCCTCCGTGGGTTTGCGGGGGATTGCCACGCCGCCTTCGGCGGCTCGCAATGACAACTGCTCAGGTTCAGGTTAAGCAATTACAAAGGAATTTGTCAATTCGGCACAGCCGCCTCTGTGTTTTCTGTGGTACTTCTGTGCCTTCTGTGGTTTTCCTTCATTGGGCCTGAGCAGTTACCAACTGCGTAACATGAGTTAACAAGCCGCCTTTAGGCGGCTTGTTTGTTCAGAAGGTTGTTCATAGGGAAGGGGGTAAGATGCAGACAACAAACGATATTGCTCTTGTGTATAAGCCTTGAACCTATCCTGCATTTGCTTTAGGAGGACTCCCATGTTGAACCAATTGATGACCCGTGCTGCGATTGTATTGGCCGACCCTCGGCGGCGGACGCTCTTGCGTGTGGTGGTGGTGGTACTGGCGCTGTTGGCCAGTGGGCTCATTCCTCATCATTACGCCTGGGCAGAAGGGGTTTTGATTCCTGGTGGGCAAGGCGTTAACTGATAAGGAGTCCTGCGATATGTGCAAGTTGACGCTGAACGCGGTTGTAACCCGTGCATTGATGGATGAACACTTTTGCCAGGCGCTTTTGGCGGGGCGCACCGACCAGGTGCTGAGGGAGTTCCCGCTGGGAGAGGAGGAGCGCCAGGTGCTTGAGCAAGCCCGGGCGGCCACGCTGGACGGTTTTGTGGCGCAGGTGCATGCTTTGATGCATCAACAACTTCCCGAAGCAAGCCCTCCAGCGGGTGTCTCCGCCGTGTGGGCTTATGAGGCTGTCGGTGGAGCCTGAAAAACGGCGCGAAAAGCCTTGACCATGCAGACCTGGCTCCTAACGCTGGAGGAGAACAGCGTGGCAAGGCTCTTGTGAGCCAGAGGTGGGCGCACATCGCTTTCCTGACTGTGCGACAAGGAAAGGCGCCAAGCCGGTGATCAGTGAATGCACACGGAGCGATGAGAATGGTGCCCACGAATTCTTTGCAGGCGTTGCGTGGAGAGGAGGCAGATAGAAGCGCCCTTCTGAGGCTGGTGCGGCATGAAGGCGGAGAGGTCCTGCGAGCCTATTTGACAGATCTTTTCGTCCAGGGGTGGGTGGCGGTATTGCATGTGCGTGATCTGGAAACCAGTGACCATACTCATCGGGTTGCGCGCGCGACCGTGGCCTTAGGAAGGGCGCTGGGGCTTGACGAGTGGACACTGCGTATTTGGCGCTGGGGAGCGCTGTTGCATGACATTGGCAAAGTTGCTGTGCCGGATAATATTTTGCACAAGCCTGGGCCGTTGACGCTACAAGAATGGCGCGTGATGCGTCGGCATCCTCTGTTGGCGCGAGAGATTTTGGAAAAGGCCTCCTTTGTGCCTCCGGCTGTGTTGGAAATTCCACTGTGCCACCACGAACGTTGGGACGGGAGCGGTTACCCTTTTGGCCTTCAAGAGAGCACAATCCCCCTGTCGGCGCGCGCTTTTGCCATTGTGGACGTATGGGATGCTCTCCAAAGTGAGCGGCCTTATCGGGCGCCGTGGCCGCGAGAGCGGGTTGTGCGTTACCTGCAGGCCAATGCGGGGGGGCTTTTCGACCCTTACCTGGTTGATCTTTACATTCGCTTGGTAAAGCGCGGCGGAGAGGTGCTTGTCGGGGCAGATGCAAGAGGGGTATAGCGCCCTCACCTCTGGGAATTTGGGGGTGCTGGCTGGGGGAAGTGTATAGCGTTTTAGCAGAATAAGGGGAGAAAACCTTCCGGGTGCCAAAAAGGCGGGGAAGGCATTAATTTCCCGTTAAAGGCGGTTGACTTTTCTGCCAACCTATGCCATACTGTTGGGCAACACGACCCACGATGTGTAGCACGTCCCCCCGGTCGCCCGGTCTCCATCCCTGCGCGGTTCTATTTCCCCATTCGTCCCGAAGGATGTCTTCGAGAGGCAAGGAGTTGCTATGCTGAGAGGTTTCCGCCATACCCTCAACAGCAGCCGCCTCAAGCCCGGCGAAACCCAGTTGCTGGTGGAAAACCTGCATCTGAGTTTCGGCGGCGTCGCGGCCCTCACCGGCGTAAGCCTGGAAGTGCGTCAGAGCGAGATTTTCGCCATCATTGGCCCCAACGGCGCAGGCAAAACCAGCCTGCTCAACAGCATCAGCGGCCTCTATAAACCCCAGCGGGGGCGCATTACCTTTTACGACGGCACCCGCGCCCATGAACTCATCGGCAAGCGCCCCTATCAAATTGCCCGCCTCGGCATCGCCCGCTCTTTCCAAAATATTGAACTCTTTCGTAACATGACGGTGCTGGATAACCTGTTGGCGGGTTGTCATGTGCATATGAAAAGCGGCTTGCTCAGCGCCATGCTTTACTGGGGCCCTGCCCAACGTGAACAAATCGCCTTCCGGGAATTCGTGGAAGACATCATTGATTTACTGGAAATAGAATCCATCCGGAACAAAAAAGTGGGCGCCCTGGCCTATGGCTTGCAGAAGCGGGTGGAGTTGGGCCGCGCCCTGGCGATGAAACCCGCCATCCTGTTGCTCGACGAGCCGATGGCCGGAATGAACAGCGAAGAAAAGGAAGACATGGCACGCTTCATCCTTGACGTCAACGAGGAGCACGGCGTCACCATTGTGCTCATTGAACATGATATGGGGGTTGTGATGGACATCAGCGACCGGGTGGCCGTGCTCAACTTCGGCCAAAAAATTGCCGAAGGCACCCCCGACGAAATCCGCAAGAACCCGGTGGTGGTCCAGGCTTACCTCGGCGAAGAACAGGCGGCCTTCCCCTTTGCCGCCGGTGCAGCAGGAGGCCCCCATGCCTGAGACGCTTCCCCAATACCTCGCCATGCACGCCGAGCGCACGCCCAACAAGGTGGCGCTGCGGGAACGCATCTACGGCATCTGGCAGCCCGTTACCTGGAAGCAGTATTACGAACACGTCAAATACTTTGCCCTCGGCCTGCACGCGCTGGGCCTCAAGCCGGAAGACACCGTAGCCATCATCGGCGACAACCGCCCCGAATGGCTCTTCGCCGAACTCGCGGCCCAGTCCATGGGCGCAAAATCTGTAGGCATTTATCAGGACTCGGTGAGTGAAGAGGTGCTCGACATCGTCAGCCGCTCTGACGCCACCTTCGTGGTCGCCGAAGACCAGGAGCAGGTGGACAAATTGATAGAAGTGTGGCCGCAACTGGAAGGCCAGGTGCACAAGGTCATCTACTACGACCCCAAAGGCTTGCGAAACTACACCGAAGACTACCTGATGTACTTCCTGGACGTGGAAGCCCTGGGCAAGGAATACGAAAAAGAACACCCTGGCCTCTACGAAGAGAGCGTCGCGCGCGGCAAAGCCTCCGACCTGGCCATCCTTTCCACCACCTCGGGCACCACCTCGCGCCCCAAACTGGCCATGCTGACCCACGGCAACCTCATCAGCATGGGCAAAAACCTCATGGCCGTCGACCCGATGGAACCGGACGATGAATTCGTCTCCTTCCTGCCGCTGGCCTGGATCGGCGAACAAATGAGTTCGGTGGCCTGCGCGCTCAATGTGGGCTTCAAAATCAACTTCCCCGAAGCGCCCGAAACCGTGCAGCACGACATGCGGGAAATCGGCCCCCAGATGGTCTTCAGCCCGCCCCGCATTTGGGAAAGCCTGGTCAGCCAGGTGCAGGTCAAAATAGAAGACACCACCCGCTTCAAGCGCTTCATGTACAACTGGGCCATGCCCATTGGCTACCGGATGGCGGAAACCCGCTTCCGCAAAGAAAAGCCCTCGTGGGGGCTGAAAATTCTCTACTTTTTGGCCGATTGGCTGGTGTTTGAAAACATCAAAGACCAGCTCGGCCTGCGGCGGCTGAAGCGCGCTTACACCGGCGGCGCAGCCCTGGGGCCGGATATTTTCCGCTTCTTCCACGCGATGGGCGTCAACCTGAAGCAGATTTACGGCCAGACCGAAATTGTGGGCATCGCGGTGGTGCACCGCGACGGCGACATCAAGTTCCAGACCGTGGGGCTGCCCATCCCCGAAACCGAAGTCAAAATTGCCGAGAACGGCGAAATCCTGATGCGTTCCCCCGCGGTCATGGTGGGTTATTACCACGACCCCGAGGCCACGGCGAAGGCCATTGATGAGGAAGGCTGGCTGCATTCCGGCGACGCGGGCTACCTGGACGAAGACGGCCACCTGATTGTGATCGACCGCGCCAAAGACGTCATGACTCTGGCCGACGGCACCAAATTCAGCCCGCAGTTCATTGAAAACAAACTCAAATTCAGCCCTTACATTCGGGAAGCCGTGGTCTTCGGCGGCGACTGGCCTTTTGTTACGGCCTTCATCAACATTGACTTTGCCAACGTCGGCAAGTGGGCAGAAAAGCACCAGGTGCCGTATACCACCTACACCGACCTGGCGCAAAAACCCGAGGTGTACGAAATCATCAAGGCGCATGTGCTCCAGGCCAATGCCGACCTGCCGCCCGCCGCGCGCATTCGCCGCTTTTTGCTGCTGCACAAGGAACTGGACGCCGACGATGCCGAACTCACCCGCACCCGAAAGGTGCGCCGCCGCCTGATTGCCCGGCGTTACGATGACCTCATCGGCGCGCTGTATAGCGATGCCCGAAGCGTGCCTGTGGAAACCACCATTACCTACCAGGACGGCCGCACGGCCACCATTCGCACGAATTTGCGCATTGAAGACGTGGATACCTCCGACTGACCGCCGCCGCCAACCGCTAACTGCTAACTGCCAACTGCTAACTGCCAACTGCCAACCGCTGACCCACCGAGAGGCAAACTATGGATTTGTTCATCCAACTCACCCTCACCGGCCTGACCAACGGCGCCATTCTGGCGCTGGCTGCCCTGGGCTTTGTGCTCATCTACAAATCCAGCGATGTCATCAACTTTGCCCAGGGTGAGTTTCTGCTCATCGGCGCGTATGTCATGTTTTCCATGCTGGTGCAGTTTTCGCTGCCGTGGACGATTGGGCTGGTGCTCACGCTGCTGGTGGCGGTGGGCATCGGCGTGGTGGTGGAACGGCTGGTGCTGCGCCCCCTCATCGGCGAGCCGATCATCTCGGTCATCATGGCGACCATTGGCCTGAGCAGCCTGCTGCGGGCGATTGTGAGCACCATTTGGGGCAACCAGCCGCGCGCCTTCCCGTCCTTCATCCCCAGCAAGCCGGTGCATGTGCTCGGCGCAACGGTGGGAGCCGACCGGTTGTGGGCGATCGTCATTGCCGGGGTGATGCTCTTCCTCTTCAATCTCTTTTTCACCCGCTCCAAAGAGGGCATTGCCATGCGCGCGGTAGCCGACGACCAGCAGGCTGCCATGAGCATGGGCATTAGCGTGAAGCGCATCTTTGCCTGGGCGTGGTCTATCGCCGCCATGACCGCGGCCATCGGCGGCGCGCTGGTGGCCAACATTGTGGGCGTGGGGCCGGAACTCGCCGGTTTTGGCCTGCAGGTGTTCCCTGTGGTGATTTTGGGCGGGCTGGATTCCATCCCCGGCGCCGTGGTGGGCGGCGTCATCATTGGCCTGTTGGAAGCCTATGTCGGCGGTTACATCGGCATGGGGCTGAATCAGGTGATTGCCTTTATTGTGCTCATCCTGATCCTGATGGTGCGGCCCTACGGCCTCTTCGGCCAGGAAATCATTGAACGCGTGTGATGGGCAAGGCTTCCCCTGCAGAGGAGTAAGCGGTTATGGTTTCTGGTGTTTTCCATACCTCGTATGAATCGGATATGGCGCTGCGGCGCACGCCGGCGCAGAAAATCCGCATTGTGCTGTTTGTGCTGTTCATTTTGGTGTTCCCCTTCTTCGCGAACAAATACACCCTCACGCTGGCCAACCAGATTGCCATTGCCACCATTGGCGCCATTGGCCTGAACATCCTCACCGGCTATACCGGCCAGATCAGCCTGGGGCAAGGCGGTTTCATGGCTGTGGGCGCCTATACCGCCGGTTTGCTGACCGTGCGCTGGGGTGTGCCGTGGTGGGGTTCCATCATCATTGCCAGCCTGGTCACCGCGGTGGTGGGGGCTATTTTCGGCATTCCTTCGCTGCGGCTCAAAGGGCTGTACCTTGCCATCGCTACCCTTGCCGCCCAGGAGATTATCCTCTGGACGGTGACGCACTGGAAAGCCCTCACCGGCGGCGTGGAAGCGCTGGTGGTGCCCGACCCCAAATTCTTTGGCCTGCGGATGAATGCGGATTTCAATTTCTACTGGCTGGCCTGGGCGCTGGCGGGCATCACTGCGCTGGTCACGCTCAACCTTTTCCGCACCCACTACGGGCGCGCGTTCATCGCCATTCGCGACCAGGATATTGCCGCCGAAGTCATGGGCGTAGATCTGTTCCGTTACAAACTGCTGGCTTTTGGCATTTCTTCCTTTTTCGTCGGCGTTTCGGGCGCGCTGCTGGCGCATTACCGCAGCATCGTGACATGGGAGCGCTTCACCCTGGACGTTTCGGTACTCTACCTTGCCATGATCATCATCGGCGGGATGGGGTCGGTTTCCGGCTCGCTTTTCGGCGCGTCGTTTATGACGCTGCTGCCGGCGCTGTTGACCAACATGGGGCGCTCCCTGCGCAAGGTTTTTCCGGCCATCAATTCCATTATGCCGTTTTTGCAGGAAGCCACTTTCGGCCTGGTCATCATCCTGTTCCTGATTCTGGAACCGGAAGGGCTGAAAAAACTGTGGGAAGACATCAAAGATTACTTCCGGCTTTGGCCTTTCAGTTACTGAGAGTGGGCTGCTGTTGTCGCTGCCTGCGCCCGCAGGGCCTCCCTGTGTAGCAACTGGGCGGCCTTGTGAAAACGGCGCCTGCACGCCCGGAATCCGCGCTGCGTTGACCCCGCCCCCGTGCCCTCCCCGCTTGCGGAGGGGAGCCAGGGGAGGGGCACGACAAAGGCGCAGTGCATCAAAAAGCATGGAGAGCACAACAGCGTCGGCAGTGACGCAAAAACGCCACGCGTGTTTCTGTGCCATCGGCCGTTGGGCTTTGGGAAGGCGTGCCCCGGACACTGTGAAAGGAGGTGGTATGGGAGATTGGTCGGACTGAAAATTGCCCTTCGTTCTGCTTTCTTGTTGGACCGACTCAGGAGGTAAAAGATGCGTAAGTGGTTTTTGATGATTGCAGTGGTTGTTTTGGCCGCGGTGGCGCTGGCTGCCTGCGGTGGCGGCGGCAAAAGCGCCTCGGCCGGCCCCATCAAGGTCGGCGGTCTGTTCGACCTCAGCGGCCCGACTTCCGATGTCGGCACGCCCTACAGCGAAGGCGTGCGCGATTATGTGGCCTGGCTGAACGCCAACGGCGGCATCAACGGCCGCAAAATCGACCTGGAATGGGCTGACTATGCCTACAAAGTCGACCAGGCCGAGCAACTCTATTCCCAGTATGTCAACGATGGCGTGGCCGCCTTCATGGGCTGGGGCACCGGCGATACCGAGGCGCTGCATTCCAAAATCGCCGCCGACAAAATCCCCTACATGTCGGCTTCCTACTCTGCCAGCCTGGTGAAGAACGTCAACGACGCCCCCTACAACTTCCTCATCGGCGTTACCTATTCCGACCAGGCCATCATTGCCATCCAGTGGGCCATTCAGGACTGGAAAGCCTCCGGCCATGACGGGATGCCGAAAGTGGCGCTCATTCACCACGACAGCCCCTTTGGCGAATCGCCGGTGGCCGACGCCAAAGCCTTTGCCGATTCCAAAGGTGTCGCTTTCATGCACCTTGCCATGCCCAAAGGCGCCACCGACTACGTGGCCGAACTGGCGCAAATTCAGCAGTTTGGCGCCAATTACGTCATCGTCCACACCGTATCCAGCCCTGCCGCCGTGCTGATTAAAGACGCCAAAAACCAGGGCCTGATGGGCAAGATCAAATTCATCAACCTGAACTGGGCTTCCGACGAGATCTTCCTCAAACTGGCCGGCGACGCTGCGGAAGGCGTCTACGGCGCGTTCCCCTTCACGCCGCCCACCGACCCTGTGCCCGGCCACGACGCCCCCGCAAAATGGCTGAAAGACCACGGCTCCAGCCTGGAAGCCAAAGGCGTGCACTACGTGCAAGGCTGGTGGACCATGGCCGTGATGGCGGAAGGCATCAAGCGCGCTGCTGCCAAAGGCGATGTGACTGGCGAAGCCATCAAGGCCGCCCTGGAAACCATCAAGAACTTTGACACCGGCGGCGTTACTGCCCCCATCACCTTCACCCCGCAGAGCCATCGCGGCAACAAAGCGTTGCGCATCTACGTGGTGAAAAACGGCAAATGGACGCGCGTGACCGACTACATCCAGGCGCCGTAACCTGCGCTTTTGTGACGAGGGGAAACCCGTTTTCCCCTCGTCACTTGGGGTAACTTGAGACCGCCTGCCACGCAAACCCAGGCCCGAAGGAACGCCGTGGCGTGCAGCCCTGCTCCCCCCATCCGCCCTACCAGCGAGGGTGTTATGCTCAGCCTCAATAATGTGGAAGTCATTTACAACAAGGTAATTCTCGTGCTCAAGGGCATGTCTCTGGAGGTGCCCGACGGCCAGATTGTAGGCCTGCTGGGCGCCAACGGCGCGGGAAAAACCACCACCTTGAAAGCCATTTCCGGCCTGCTCAAGCCCGAAGACGGCGAGGTCACCGACGGCTCCATTGAATTCATGGGGCAGCCCATCCACAATCATGACCCCGAAGAGATCGTCCGTATGGGTATTTTTCAGGTGATGGAAGGCCGCCGCGTGTTTGAGCACCTCACGGTGGAAGAAAACCTGATCGCCGGCGCTTATACGCGCCGCGAGCGCGGCAGCCTGGCCGCCGACCTGGAGATGGTCTATGCCTACTTCCCGCGCCTGAAAGAGCGCCGCAGGCAGGTGGCGGGTTATCTTTCAGGCGGCGAGCAGCAAATGCTGGCTATTGGCCGCGCCCTGATGGCGCACCCCAAACTGATGCTGCTGGACGAGCCCTCGCTGGGGCTGGCGCCGCTGCTGGTGCAGGAAATTTTCGGCATTGTGCAGCGCATCAACAAAGAAAAAGGCACCACCATCCTTCTGGTGGAACAAAACGCCAACCTCACCCTTCAGGTTGCCGACTATGCCTACATTATGGAAAACGGGCGCATTGTGCTGGAAGGCACCCCCGACGAATTGAAAGAAAACGCCGATGTGCGCGAATTCTACCTGGGCCTCACCGAAGTCGGCAAGCGCAAATCGTATCGGGAAGTCAAGCATTACAAACGCCGCAAACGCTGGCTGTCGTAACCGCCAACCGCCAACTGCCAACTGCCAGCCGCTAATTACCAGCCGCCCATACCCCCGCGAGAATGCCTCTCATGACGCTCCCTGACCTCATTGCCCACCTGGCCGCCCGCGCCCCGGCCTTCGCCCGCAGGCTGGAAGCCGCCGGGCTGACCGCCGCCGATATCCGCACGGAAGACGACCTCGGCCGCATTCCCGTGCTGCGCAAGGACGACCTCATCGCCCTGCAGGCGCAAAACCCGCCCTTCGGCGGCCTGCTGGCGGTGGAAATCGGCGCCCTCAAGCGGGTTTTCCAGTCGCCGGGGCCGATTTACGAACCCGAAGCCGACCGCCCCGATTACTGGCGCTGGGCTTCGGCGCTGGAAGCCGCCGGCTTCCACGCAGGCGATGTGGTGCTGAACGCCTTTGGCTATCACCTCACCCCCGCGGGCGCGATGTTTGAAGAGGGCCTGCGTGCCGTGGGCTGCACGGTGCTGCCGGGCGGCGTAGGCAACCAGGAACAGCAGGTGCGCGCCATGCACGCCCTGG
>Ga0256829_1001420_pt1 | contig 19829 bp, 19 predicted proteins | sample 131447metaG_FD_185979 | JGI IMG/M metagenome (GOLD analysis project Ga0256829, IMG submission 185979) | Hydrothermal vent microbial communities from Lau Basin, Pacific Ocean - 131-447 | ecosystem: Environmental > Aquatic > Marine > Hydrothermal vents | place: Pacific Ocean: Lau Basin | collected...
ATGACTCGCTCGCACAGGTCGAAGGCAGCGAGCTGCGCAGTGTTCGCTACGACCGGCTCCGTCGGCAAATGACGGTGTCCGTGGCGTTTGAGAGTTTCGCGGATGTCGATCGATTGACGACGATCGTGACAGAGTCTGGGCTCAATGCACGGTCGGGTGACTCTCGGCAAAGTGGATCGAAAGTGATCGGCGATCTAACCTTGGAGAGCGGCGCATGACGGCCTGGTGGACAAGCCTCGCTGACCGCGAGCGCCTTCTGATATCGATAGCAGGTGTGCTCACCGCGCTTGTGGTGCTTTGGCAGTTTGCGCTGGTGCCAACCATGACCGCCCGGGCGGAAGCGCGCGCGAATTTGGAAGAGGCGGACCGCGATCTATCGCGCATTCAAGAAACCTATATGCGCAAACGCGCGCTTGGAGCGGCGGCACCGGCAAACGCGCGCCCGACCTCTGCGAGCATTGAGGATTTCAAAGCCGCGATCACCGGTTCAGCCGGGGATATCGGACTTTCAATCGCGCGCCTCCAAGGCGATACTGATACGAGCGTTCGGTTGGTGTTTGAGAACGCCGACCCAAGGCTGATTTTCCTTTGGCTGGAAGATGTGCAAGCAAAGCATAGCGGTCAGGTCATGCGCTTTAATATGGAGCAAGCCGGCAGCGGTCTGGTGCGCGTCAATGTCGATCTCGCGGCTGGAGGATTGTGATGCGCCGGCTGTTACTCCTCATCGTTTTCATCCTTGTTCTGCTCGGAGCAGCGATTGCCTATATGCCCCTTGGCTTTGTGCTGGACCGGTCTGGCGCCGGCGCGGCAGGCATTGGCTGGGCAAAAGTGGATGGGACCATCACAAAAGGTCGAATTAGCGGCCTTTATATTTCCACTCAGCCACTCGGCGATGTCACGCTAAAGCTGCGCCCGCTTTCGCTGCTATCGTTGAGCCCATCCTATGATGTTCAATGGGGCGGCGCCGCCGGGCGGGGCACCGGTATCCTGACCTTCACGCGAACCACATTGATCGGCGAAGAAATCCGCATGCAGCAGGAAATCGGCGCCTTGGAATCGCTGTCACCGCCGGTGCGTGCCATGGGCGGGCAGTTGCGGGTTGCTGATGGGTCTTTTCGCATCTCGAAAACAGGATGCGAGCAAGCCAGCGGCACACTCTCGACGGATGCGCTTTCTACGCTGGCAGCCCAATACGGCCGTCAATTCGGACAGATTTCTGGGCCCATTGACTGCGAAACTGGATCGTTTCTGATTGATATGGAAGGACGATCCGATGCGGGCGACGAGGTTGCCATCGAGGCGAAGGCGGCTTTGACCGGGCAGGGGGAGTTTGTCACTCGTATCCGTACTCAAGATACGCAGATCATTATCGCGCTCACACAGATTGGCTTTGAGCGAGAGAATGGTGAGTTTGTGTATCGTCAATCTCGAAGCGCAGGGATCCAATGATGCTACGTTCATTACTCGCGACGGTCGCGCTTGCTGTGGGGCTGACGAGCTGCAGTTCCACACCAGACCTCGATCCAGAAGCAGCAAGAGCCCAGATGCTCGCTTTGGCCCCGGCAATTGACAGTGTGCCGTCATCTGGCCTCGGCCCTCAGGAAGTGTTGGCTGGTGAGTGTGCGCTCTTTCTGTGGAGCCAAACCGACACATCGAAATTCATCTTTTTCTCGAAAGCGCTCTCCGGCACAGCCGCATTTGCTCAAGGTGAAACCCCGATTTCGCTGATTCAGACGGGGGCGGGCGGAAACATCTTCGGTCAGTTTAACACTGAAACGCGCTATGCCTCTGATGATGGCCGGGAGCTCGCCCTGGAAGTGGTGCCGGGAGAACGGATGAATGGGGGGCAGCGCGTGGAGCGTGGTTTGATCACCCTCACCGATAAGGAAGGGTGGCTGACAAAGCTGCCAGTCTTGGGTGTGCGCGCCTGCCAGCCGGAATGAGCAGTCTCGCCGCGCCCACAGTTTTTACACATCATGCGCCAGGGGAAACTCGGGCTGCCGCGTTCGCTGCCAATGGGCAACCGATCAAGCTGTTCTGCGCGCGCTGGTCCGGGAGCGGCGAACGCGCCCGATATGGAGACGTTTCCAACGCGCGGTTGCGCTCTTTTGTTGATGATTTGCAAGGCGCGTTCCTCGTTCTCCCCTCCGGAGAAGAAGCATTCTTGCGGCTGAAATCGCGCGATGGCCTGACGGAAGGCGCATTGCTTCGCGTGATTGTGCGCAGCGAAGCCAGGTTTGAGAAACTCGCGCGCGTCGCCAGGTTTCAAGGATCGATGTTTGATCGATCGCCGTTTGAGCTGTGGTGCGATCAATTCTCCGACAACCCAAAAGACAGTGTGCGCGAGGATCCGGAGAAAGTCGCGGTTGCGTTTGATGAAGCTTTGGCGCCATCAATCACCCTGCCAAATGGGGGGCGCCTGCATATTGAACGTACGCGCGCACTCACCACGTTCGATATCGATACCGCGGGTCGCAAAGGACGCGGCAGCGCGGGCGCGCGGGCGCTCGCCACCAATCGAGAGGCCACGCTTGAAATGGCGCGGCAGGTGAGCCTGCGCGGATTGGGGGGGAATCTCGTGCTGGATTGTCTCAGTCCGCTCAACGCAGAGGCGCGCCAACAATTGCAATCGGCGGCGCAATCGACGTTCAAACAGCTCGGGATAGACGGCGTTAAAGCCCTGAAACCATCGCCCATCGGATTGCTGGAAGTGTCAGTTCCCTGGCGCTACATGCCGATTGAAGATCAGATAAACCAAAACCCAGCTGAGGCAGAGCTGCTTGCATTGCTGCGCGAAGGTCAGCGGGAGGCGAACGCCTCTCCAATGCAATTTTTCGAATTGTGTCTTGGCGGTGCGACGTGGCAGGCCTATCTCTCGCGTCGAGCCGATGCCGATGCGGCGATCGAGAAACACTTTAATGGGCGACTGACGGTGTCAGAAAGCCCAGGCCCGGAAAGCAGGATCGTAAAGCGATGAGCAAAAAGAAGTGTCCCGTTTGTGAATCGCGTTTGGTCGCGGCTGAGTTCAAACCGTTTTGTTCGAAGCGCTGCGCAGATGTCGATCTCTCGCGCTGGCTGAAAGGCGGATACGCTATTCCGGGGCGGCCAGCCGACCAGGCGGATGAAGTTCCAAGCGGCCCGGATCCCTCAGACGCGTGAGGCACGCATTCCTGTGTGATTTGCATTGATACATTGGTCGCACAAAGGGGGCTTGCCCTTCTTTGGGGACTCAATTAGGGAGCCAAAAAGGGAGCTCCCCACATGAATATCCGACAAGCGATCACCTTTGACGACGTGCTTTTGCAGCCCGGCGCGAGTGAGGTCACACCGTCCGAGGTTGATGTTTCGACCCGGCTCACCAAAGCAATCAATCTGAACATTCCGCTGATCTCTGCGGCGATGGACACCGTCACCGAAGCCCGTCTAGCGATCGCGATGGCGCAGGCGGGCGGGATTGGCGTCGTTCACCGTAATTTCTCGGTCGAAGAGCAAGCGGCTCAAGTGACTCAGGTCAAAAAGTTCGAAAGCGGCGTCGTCATGAACCCCGTGACGATTGAACCATCCGCAAGTTTGGCTGAGCTGAAGGCGTTGAAAGAGCAAACTGGCTTCTCGGGAATTCCGGTTGTTGAAAATGGTAAGCTCGTTGGCATCGTCACGAATAGAGACATGCGGTTTGCGCCGGACCTCAATCAGCGTGTCGGAAGTCTGATGACCCGTGATGTCGTCACTGTGACCATGGATGTGCCGATCGAAGAAGCACGGACTTTGCTGCACAAGCACCGAATTGAGCGTCTCGTTATTGTCGATGAGGCTGACAATTGTATCGGGCTGCTGACCGTCAAGGACATGGACAAAGCAGCGGTGAATCCAAACGCTGCTAAGGATGATGGCGGCCGGTTGCTAGTGGCAGCTGCGTCATCTGTCGGAGACGCTGGATATGAGCGCACCGCAGCTTTGATCGAAGCGGGCGCCGATGCGGTCATTATCGACACGGCGCACGGTCACTCCAAAGCCGTCGGTGAAGCCGTGACGCGGGCAAAGAAGATTTCCAATTCTGTGCAGATCATTGCCGGGAACGTCGCCACAGGTGATGCCACGAAAGCATTGATCGATGCTGGCGCAGATGCCGTGAAGGTTGGGATTGGTCCGGGATCTATTTGTACGACGCGGATCGTCGCTGGCGTTGGGGTGCCGCAGCTGACGGCTATTGAGGATTGCGCGAATGCCGCGCAAGCCAGCGGAACGCCAATCATAGCCGATGGCGGGATCAAATTCTCCGGCGACTTCGCCAAAGCGCTCGCGGCTGGTGCATCGACTGCGATGATGGGATCCATGTTCGCGGGCACAGAAGAAGCACCGGGCGAAGTCTTCCTCTATCAAGGGCGATCTTACAAAGCCTATCGCGGCATGGGCAGCCTAGGCGCTATGGCGCGTGGCTCAGCGGATCGATACTTCCAAAAGGATGCGGCGAGCGACAAGCTGGTTCCGGAAGGGATTGAAGGGCAGGTGCCTTTCAAAGGCCCCATCGGACCTATCGTGCATCAAATGGTTGGCGGCTTGCGCGCTGCCATGGGCTATGTCGGCGCACCAACCATGGAAGAATTGCATAAGCGGGCGCAGTTTGTCCAAATTACCGGCGCGGGTCTGCACGAGAGCCATGTGCACGATGTGCAAATGACGCGGGAAGCACCGAACTACTCATTAAGCCGAGGCTAACTGGCCTTCGGCTCCCGCCACATGGGCTCCATAACTGGGCTGTCATCGCCGTCGATATGGAACACGCCCATGCGTTCAAAGCCGTGTGCGGCGTAGAAGCCTGAATTGTTTGGATTTGAATTCTCCAAATAGACCGGCATCGCGGCCGCATCGCACGCCTCCAGCACAGGGCGCAGCAGGCCTTTGCCGACGCCTTTTCCGCGCGCGCTCTCGGTCGTTCCGATCGTGAACAGGTAATAGTGTGGATCTTTTGGATGCCATTTCTGCATCAGCTCTGAGACCGCCATGCCGCGTTTGATCGCACCAGGCGTGCCGCGGCGCAGCTGCCCCAGGGCGAATTTGAAAAGACCAAATTGACCTGGCGCCGCCTCAACATCTGGCGGCATCCACATGGTCGCGCCACCGGCCGCGTGAAGGTGACACATGCCGGATGGAACATACATCTCTCGCGCCATGACGCGAAACATGGAGCGGATCGACTCCGGTTTTCCAAAAATGTGGCGGTTCACGGGATCATTGGCGAACGCTTCAGCGGTGATATCCGCGACCGTGCGCCAATCTTGCTGCGTAGCCTGTCTTAGCTCTGTTCCAGTTAGGTCGATTTGCATCTTGTCTGTGTGTGCGAGAGGGGCCGGTTTTGCAAGCTTTACGAGTGTCTTACAGAAATCCGCTGCAAAAAGTGCATTCGGGCCGTCAAAGAAGGTTGCAAGCGCAATCGGGCTTGTCTATATCGGCCCCTCAACAGAGCGCTCCCTTCGTCTATCGGTTAGGACGCCAGGTTTTCAACCTGGAAAGAGGGGTTCGATTCCCCTAGGGAGTGCCACTTTTACCACCGCAAATACAGATTTTGCTCTCGCAGTGATCAAAGCTGCGTGACAGGTCGCCGCTCTCGGTCTATCGATATGGTTAACACGGGGGTGTGCTTTGAGTAACGCGGCTGAACAAGTCCCAGAAATGAGTCCTGAGCCAGGCGTCCGCCTGATCGGTCGAATCAAATGGTTCGACACGGTGAAGGGCTATGGGTTTGTGGTGCCGGAATCCGTCGAAGGCGTGATGCTCAATCAAGATGTGATGCTGCACGTGTCCTGTTTGCGGGCTTATGGCGAAAGCTCAGCTGATGAGGGCGCACGGATTGTCTGCGACGTGGTTGAGCGTGATCGCGGCTGGCAGGTCTTGAACATTATCGAAATGGACCGTCCGAAAGCGTCGATTATGCGCGATAAGGGCGAAGCGGTCGTTTATGAGCGCGTTATCGTCAAATGGTTTAATGCCGCCCAAGGGTTCGGTTTCGTCAATCGCCCGGGCGATGCGGCGGATATCTTCATCCATATTTCGGTCATGCGCCGCGCCGGGCTGGATACGCTTGAGACAGGTATGATGATCGATGTTGTCGCTGGCAGCGGTAATAAGGGCGAAAGCGTTATCGCCGTAAAAAATTAGCGATCTCTGCCCGACTTGCTTGCTCACGATCTGCCGCACAGCTAGAGATATCGCCATGAAACGTATTCTCTTCTCAGCTATCGCCGCTTTTTCTCTGATGACTTTGCCGAGCCTGGCAGACCCTATGGAGGTGACACCTCTTTCGATCGTAACGGATGAAGCGGTGCATGAGTTTACCGTAGAGGTCGCCAACGATATCGACGAAATCTCCTTCGGGCTGATGGAGCGCGAAAGCATGGATGCCGACAAAGGCATGCTGTTTGACTTCAACCCGCAGCGAGAGCCGGCGATGTACATGAAAAACACGCTGATCCCGCTGGACATGTTGTTCATTGCTGAGGACGGGTATGTTGAAATGATCGCGCGCAATACCGTGCCGGGTTCGCTGCGTACGATTTCTCCTGGTGTGCCCGTGCGCGCCGTCCTTGAATTGAATGGCGGACTTGCTGCCGAGCTTGGAATTTCGCCGGGCGATACGGTTCAGCACCCTTTGTTTGGCAACACTGACGCAGAAGCACCTGCGGAATAGTTCTGAATGAGAGAGGAAGACCTTCCCGCGCATCTCGTTGTGCCGGAAGGATTCGCGCTGTCTCGATCGCGCGGGAAATTCTCGAATCATAATGGCCCTGTTTATGAGGCCAGCGCGGATGGTGACTCGCGCAGCGGACTTTTTGTCTTGGATCGCCACTGCAACAGTATGGGATTCCTACATGGCGGCATGGCCAGCGCGTTCGCAGATCGCTCTCTCGCGATGGCGGTTTGGGCAGAAACCAAAAAAATGTCAGTGACCTTAAAACTCACTTTGCACTTCCTGGAGACGGTTCGGCTTCACAACTGGCTCGAAGCGCGCCCTATAGTGCAGAGCTATGACCATGATTTAGTTCAAGTTTCTGCTGATTTTCTCATAAATGGCGAGCGATTGGCTGCGCGTGCAGATGCGACATTCCGGACACTGCGAAGACCGCAAAAATAGGGTTGAAACCCAGAAAACCGACAGTATACCGGGAGGCCGGAGCGTGGCGCAGCCTGGTAGCGCATCTGGTTTGGGACCAGAGGGTCGTAGGTTCGAATCCTATCGCTCCGACCAGTTTCTTCTCTAGGAGATGGTCTACATGGATGCCCGTATCTACAAGCCTGCGAAGACTGCTATGCAATCTGGCCGCGGCAAAACGAAAGATTGGGTGTTAGAGTTGGTCTCCGGAGCCAAAAGGTCCAGTGATCCCGTTATGGGCTGGACCAGTATCGACGATACGACCGGGCAAGTTCGCCTGCACTTTGACAGCCGCGAACAAGCCATCGCTTACGCCAAGCGAGAAGGCCTGACCTTCCAGGTTGAAGAGCCGCGTGAAGTCAAACGCCTGGTGAAGTCCTACTCAGAGAACTTCTCAGCAGATCGCAAGCAGCCTTGGACCCACTAAACAAACGCGGGTCCTGACGCGAAATTCGAAAGATTCGGAAGCGCTGCAGCAATTTCAGCATCGGTTAGCCCAAACCAGCGGCCCAGCGGTTCTGCAAACTGCTCAACGGATGTCGTTGGAATCAGTCTGCCGCTGCCCGCGTCCTGGTCGTGATCGAAATCATAAGGTGGAATATCACCGTAGATTTGGCCGCCCTGAACCGCATCGCCAATGACGAAATGATGGCTGCCCCAGCCGTGATCGGTTCCATCGCCATTTATAGCAAGCGTGCGACCGAAGTCTGAGGCCGTAAACAAGGTCACGTCGCTGCCAAGTCCGATCTCTTGCATAGCTTGGTAGAAGGCCACGACGCCGCCATCAATCTCTCGTTGGAGCGCAGGTAAATCATTGGCTTGGTTTGAGTGCGTATCAAACCCGCCAATGGCGACGAAGAAAACCTGACGATTGACGAAAAGGGCGTCGCGAATCGCAATCGTATTGGCAACCGCCTGCAATTGCTGACCGAGGAAGTTTCCAGGGAAGTTGGTGGCGAAAGGTTGAATAGATTCAAACGCTTGGTTGAAGGTTTCATTCGTCGTCAACGCCGTCCGCATCGCATTGGCGATATCGCGGTCGATGAGGTTCGTGCTGTTAAAATCCATCGCCTCGAAATGGTCTCTCAGCTTTTGATAGATCGAGTTCGGATCGGACTGATTTTCAGCGTCGGCGAAGAAGTTTAGAGCGTCAATTTCCGGCGCCCCTTGCAGGCCAATTTGATACGGGCTCGCTTCGGATCCGGTCAGAAAGAGCTCGTTTCCAAGGCTGGTAATGGTCGAGAAATCCTGCGCACCAGAATTCGCGCCTGCGGCTAAAGCAGCGTCTGCGAATCGGCCGCCCCAACCAAACTGTGCGCCTTCTGGTTCGCTCGACATCCAGGTCGATTGTTGGTCATTGTGGGAAAACAGCCGTTTAGGCTGCGGCGCGCTATCATTTTCAAATTGCGCTTTGGTGATCGGCTGAATGAGTGGGCCGACATTGCCGACAATTGCTGCATTGCCATCATCGAACAGGCCTTTGATGCCGCTGAGTTCTTCAGGCAAGGCGAACTGGCGCCCGCCAAAATTCGCTGCATTGGCAGGGGAAAGCGGCAATAGTCGATCGCGCGCACGGGTCGAGCCGCCTTGCATATTGTCGTACAGGCCGAGGAGCGGCGCACGTATTTCCGCGTATCGATCATAAGACGCCTGATCGTAAGGCAGAACGGTATCGTGCCCATCCAGTCCGCCTAAGAAAAACAGGCAAACAATGGCTTTGTAGCCGCTGGTTTCTGCGGCGCTGGCTTGAAAGGCGGAGAGAGAGCTGCCAATTCCAGTGAGGGTGGCCGCGCTGAGCGCGCTGGCGCCGGTGAGGAAAGTTCTTCGTGTCTGTTTCATGTCATGTCCTCCTAGCGTTGCACCACATAATCGGGCGAGGTCATCATCATCAGAACGCCCAAGCCGACGCGCAAAAACGGCCCGTCATAGTCAGGGTCATTGGGGTTCTCGAGGGCGATATCGTTTAAGAAGGTCACAATCGTCGCCTTGGTCTCTTCGGTGGTTGACCCGAAGGTCAGCAAGAGATCGAGGTGATCAACCAAGGCAGCTGGGTCCGCGGCGAGGGCCAATTCGTCTGAATAATCTGGAATAAAGCTGGTCGCTGAAGGCTCCCCAGAATCGTTCGCTGCGAAGGCAAACGCGAAATAAGTCATGAAGTTCGCATAGTTCGAGATCGAATTGGCGTTGACGAGTTGAAGCTCCGGCATGGTGAGCCCGGCAGCGCCTGTCTCTGTTCCGGGGGCGACATAGCCAGGGCGATAGAAATTAAACACCGATGGCGACTTGTAAGGCGCTTGCGATAGGCCGCCGCCAAAGGTCGTATTCCAGAGCGGGAACGTATGCTCTGGGGTTACGGTGCCGGCATCAAATGCCCGGGCCCATTGGATGAAGCGCAAGACCGGCTCTCGGATCTTTCCGAAACTATTCTCATCACGGCTCGAGGCATCGCGAGCATCTGGATCGAAGAGTACGGCTGCGATTGTAGCGGATAAATCCCCGCGCCGACCGTCGCCAACCAGCGTTCCGTTTGGCAGGCTATATTGTCCGTTCGCGAAAGCTGTTGCCACGCGCTCAATATAGTCTGGTTCAGGATGGCTGGTGACAAATCTCTGGATCAGCTGCCGCGCCAAGAAGGGCGGGGTGTTTGGATGGTCGACCAAAGTGTCGAGGGCGATATCGATACTCTCCTCTGGTCCCGTCCCTGGCGCAATCGTGGTGCCTAGGAATGTCTTTTCCAGCTCTGAGTGCCATTCTGGATAGGCTTCCATTGGTGTGTGCAGGGCATCGCTTGCCAATGTCCTGAAGTCGAAAAAGAATTCGCCTCCGGATAGGCTCAATCCTGTGAACACACGCGCCAGTCCGGTGACATCAGCATTGTCGTAGGTCTCGATCGGGGCGCCATTTTGCGTAATCGTGCTGCCATCCATGTTCAGATCGACCAATCCGATCGAGAAAAGCTGCATGATTTCGCGCGCATAATTTTCGTCGGGCATTCGCCCGGTATCGGGATCGCCTTTCACATTCTGAAGATAGGTGAGGTATTCCCCCATGGCCGGCGAATAGGTCACTTCTTCCAGAAGATCGCGATAATTCCCGAACGCGTTGCTGACCAAGATGTCTTGATAATGCGCGACCGTGTTCGGCACTTCGAAGAGGAAGTTTCCCTCGCTGTGCGAAATGACCAGGATTTGAGAGAGGGCGAAGGCCATACGCTGGCGGAGTTGATCATCGCCTTCGATGGCATTGATCCAAAACGAAAAGGTCGGGGTCTGGCGTTTTTCGAAGCTGAGTTGCCCCTCATCATCGCGGGCGCCGTCTTCGGTGATTTCAGTCAGCACATAATTCAAATTGAGACTTGGCGCTTTGCTGATCTCGGCCAGAAACCAATCGGACGGCGCTGTACCGGTGAGCTGAGAGATATCCTGCGATGTCGGGCCAAAGGTTGCCTGAGTTAGAAACAGTGCTGTCGATTCTTCCGTCGAGAACGCCGTGCCCGTTGGGGGCGGCGGCGGCGGAGGTGGTGGCGGGGGAGGAGGAGGTGGTGGTGGTGGTGGCGGTGATGTTCCGGAGCCGCCAGGAATGGTGCCAGTGGTATCGCTTCCGCCACCTCCGCCGCAAGCTGAAACCCCTAGAACAAGGGCAAGCGCCGCGCTCTGAGCAACGCGTTTTAGCTTTATCGATTGCATCCTATCCTCCCTAGTACTCCCCGCAGTGTTCGTGGATTCACTTAATAAACGAATTTTTGTCAGCGAAACTTTTGAAGCGGGGCATGACAAAGGTTTAACGATAAGCGAGGCGAACTCCGTCGGTGCGTATCGATAAGATGCATTGGCGAGCGAGATTGGATGCAGCTCACACCACAAATCACCGCTTTATATTTTTTGGCATTCAGATTAAGGCAGGCCGACGCACGGCCCCTTAGCTCAGTTGGATAGAGCACCCGACTTCTAATCGGACGGTCGCAGGTTCGAATCCTGCAGGGGTCGCCAGCGATTTAACGGCCTTGATTAGTCGCCGAGCTTCACAACGCGGTCGCAGAGCGCTTGAATAGCGGCTTCAGGTGTTTGTTCGTGAACCAGGGCGGAGCGGAACTCTTCTGGCGTGAACTTGCCGTCAATAATGTGGTCCATAAGCTCGAAGAAGGGCGCCCAGAAACCATCTTCATCCAGAAACGCCATAGGTTTCGCATGCAGGCCAAGCCGCGCCCAGCTAAGCATCTCGACGGCTTCTTCAAGCGTGCCAATGCCACCCGGCAGAACCACAAAAGCGTCACTTTCATCGAACATGCGCTGCTTGCGTGTGTGCATATCCTCAACGATTTCGTGCGGAACTTCATCGAAGATACGTTCCTTTTGCAGCAGGAAGCGCGGCATGATTCCGAGCACCTCACCGCCCTCAGAATGAGTCGCGCGGGCACATGCCCCCATAAGACCAACGCCGCCGCCGCCATAGACAAGCCTGATGTCTTGATGTGCGAGGGTCCGCCCCAGATCTTGAGCCAGGCGCAGATAATCGGGTTTCACCTCATTTGAGGAGCCGCAGTAAACGCAAACAGACTTCAACTTACCCATAATCTTTGCCTTTGAATCAAACCCTTGGAGCCATAAAGGATGTTGCGCTGAATCGCCAGAAAAAAGCGCTCCAATTGCAGCGGAAACTCGAGGCCCGATACGTCAGATAGGGCGTGTGTGATATTTCTGCGACTGATTGTCATTTTCGCCACTAGTTGCGATTGATTTTCATTTACCGCTGACGTAAGCGAGCGCCATCTTGTTTATAGGAATTGTAAATCATGAACTGTTTGAAGTCGCGATTGCTGTCAGCCGCAACCTTCACCGCGCTTATCGCATCGCCGGGAGCGTTTGCTCAGACATCGGCAGATGCTGAAACGCTCGTCCAAGACGAAGTTGTTGTGGTCGGTCAGTACTTGTTTTCTGACCAAGTGAATGCCTTGAAAGCGCCAACGCCAATCATTGACGTGCCGCAAAGCCTTTCAATCGTTACGGCAGACCAAATTTCTGAGCGCGGTTTTGTGAGCGTCGGGGACATCATCGACTACACTGTCGGTGTCAACAATTCTCAAGGGGAAGGGCATCGCGACGCCGTTGTGTTCCGCGGCATTCGTTCCACCGCAGCGTTCTTTGTGGATGGCGTGCGAGACGATGTTCAATACTACCGCCCACTCTATAATGTTGAGCAAGTCGAGATCCTGCGTGGACCGAATGCTCTACTATTCGGGCGCGGCGGCACAGGCGGTGTTTTGAACCGCGTCACTAAGAAAGCCGATCTAGATGAGCGGTTTACCGGATATAGCGTTGGGCTCGACACGTTCGGTGGGTACGATGTGTCGGTCGATAGCAATTTTGTCGTCAGTGACACGGCAGCTCTTCGCATCAATGCATATTATGAGCGCCTCGAAAATCACCGGGATTTCTTCGACGGTGACAATTTCGGAATCAACCCGACCGCGCGCTTTGCGCTTACACCTCAAACCACGCTAGACCTCTCGCTTGAGTATATCGACCAAGAGCGTTTTGTGGATCGCGGTATCCCTACCGGATCCGATGGTAAGCCTGTTGAAGCGTTTGAAGACATCGTGTTTGGTGATGCCGAGCTCAACACAACAACGCATGAGGCCACCATCCTTCGGGCCCAGCTTCAGCACGAGTTCTCCGACACATTCAAAGGCATCGTCACCGCTTCTTACGGGGACTATGACAAAGCCTATACGAACTTCTATGCCTCTGGATACAATCAGGCGCTTAACCCTGGCTTTGTGACACTCGATGGCTATGTCGACACGACTCAGCGTGAGAATTTCGTTCTATCCGGAAACCTGGTTGGTGAGTTCGACACTGGATCGATTTCACACACATTGATCGCTGGTGCTGAGTACATTGACACTAATAACGACAATGACCGCTTCAATGCGCGCTGGAGCACCAATGGTTTCACCGATGACAACGAGATTTTTGCTATTCAGCGTAATCTCGGCTTGCGCGGCGGAGTTGGGACTGGGTTCAACAATTTCGTGGATCCGGTTACGGGCGTAATTAGTGGGAACGGCGAATCAACGATCAACGATTTTAGGCGCAACCTGAACGACAACACCGAATCTGAAGTCCAGGTCTACTCCGTCTTTGTTCAGGATCAGATTGAACTCTCTCCGATGTTTGACCTTGTCCTTGGTGGCCGATTTGACAGCTTTGATCAAAGCACCACCAATCTTGCAGCTGATGGCACCCCTACAACCTCGCGCACCGATGAGAAGTTTTCTCCGCGTGCCGGCCTGATCTTCAAGCCGCAGGAAAACATCTCCATCTATGCCGCTTACAGCGAGACGTTCCTGCCACGGTCCGGCGAGCAATTTGCCAGCACGGGCAGCCTCGACCCGGACGAGTTTGAAAATGCTGAAATTGGTGTGAAATGGGATTTCCAACCAGGGCTTAGCCTAACAGCGGCTTACTTCCAGAATGACGAGACCCGCGCGGCGCGTGACGATGCTGGAGAAGATATGGAAATCCGCGGAACTGAAATCGAAGGTTTCGAGGTGCAACTCCAAGGCCAAGTGACGGAACAGCTCTTCGTGACAGCAGGTTATAGCTATCTCGAAGGTGAAACCGACAATGGCCGTGAACTTCCGCGCGAGCTTCCTGAGAACATGTTCTCAATTTGGGGCGCTTACCAAATCACCGACAAATTCGGTGTTGGGCTTGGGGCAACCTATCAGGATGAGTCATTCATCACAGACCTCGATATTGGCACTGATGCATCGAACCACCCAACATTGCCGAGCTATACGCGTTTCGATGCGGCCGCGTATTATGATATCTCTGATGATCTCCGCATTCAGCTGAATGTCGAGAATCTGACGGACGAGCTTTACTTCCCAACCGCAGACAGCACCCATCAGGCAACAGTTGGGGCCCCTCTGAACGCGAAAATCACTCTAACGGGTCGTTTCTAGCGTTTCCTCCCAGCTGCCGCAGGCCTTCCGAGGTCTGCGGCAGTTTTTGATTTCTTTGGCAGTCTCTTTTTAGCCTTCGCCCTATGCAGACCGCCCGGTTCGCCCCATATGGCGGCCTATGAATACTGACACACAGACAGTTGATCCGGATAAGATTGAAAGCGCGGATGGGGGGATCGGCGTTTCAATTGGCCGTATCCTGAAGCTCCTCGCACGCCCAGAGCTCGCAAAATGGCGGCCCGTCATGGTCCTGGCGATTTTGCTGACGCTGGCGGCCGCGGTTTTGGAAGTTGCCGCGCCCATTCTTGTTGGCGTCGCGGTCAATAAATTGGTTGCAAATGAGCAGGGCATCATAGCCGGGTTTGGATCGGCGGCGACGTATTTGGCTGCCGCCCTAGGCGTGCAATTTACAGCGCGCGCGATGCCGCAACTGCGCGACTGGTTGTTCTCTCCTGTTAGTCAGGATGCGCAGCGAATAGCCTGCGTAGATGCGTTTGGTCACGCACAGAGCCTTTCGCTCGGATTCCATCAAACGCGCCGAACGGGCGCGCTTAATCGGGTGATCGAGCGCGGCGCGAGTGCGATTGACTATTTGATCCGGTTTTTGGCGTTCAACATTGGCCCTACCTTCGTCAGGCTGATCTTGGCTGCGATCGCGCTCGCATTTGCCTATGATCCATTCCTAGCCATCATCGCGATCGTCACGATTGTAATTTACGTCATCGCCACCGTGATGATTACAGAATGGCGTGTGCGCCAGCGTCGCCGAATGAATGAGGCTGATACGCGCTTTCGTGGCATTGCAGTGGATATTCTAACGAACTTTGAAACGGTCAAATCTTTTGCTGCCGAGACACGAGAAACAGGTCGTTTCAACGACGCGATGCGCAATTATAATTTGCGCTACGTAGACGCCATTCGGTCGATGTATGTTTTAAACGCGACGCAGGCGTTCGTCATGAGTGCCGGGATGCTGGTTGCGCTGATACTCTCAGCGTGGAACGTTTCACAAAATACCATGCAGATCGGCGATATCGTTGCCGTGCAGATGCTGTTTACGTCCCTTTACGCGCCGCTCAACATTCTCGGTTGGGCTTGGCGCGAGATCAAGCAAGGCGCGGTGGACTTGGAGAAGCTTTACGGGCTCCTCGGCATGAAGCCAGAGGTCGCCGATAAGCCAGATGCCGTTGAGCTCACCGAGCCAACGGGCACGGTTGTGTTTGAAGGCGTCGGGTTCACGCATGATGCGCGTGCGGTCGGCGTCCAGGATATCAACTTCGATCTGCCGGCGGGTAAGAAAATCGCGTTTGTCGGGACGTCTGGCGCGGGGAAGTCGACGCTTCTGAAGCTGCTGTTCCGCTTTTACGATGTGTTGAGTGGGCGCGTTCTGGTTGATGGCAAAGATGTGCGTGACCTCACGCAAGAGAGCCTGCGCAAGGCTTTGGGGCTCGTCCCGCAAGACGTGGTTTTGTTCAATGAAACGATCAAATCCAATATCAGTTACGCCCACCCTGATGCGACGATGGAACAGCTGCGCGATGCGGCTCGCCGGGCGCAATTGCTCGATTTTATCGAAAGCTTGCCAGACGGCTGGGAAACGAGAGTAGGTGAGCGCGGCCTGAAGCTTTCGGGCGGCGAGAAACAACGGGTTGGCATCGCGCGTGTGATCCTCGCTGATCCCGCGATCCTGGTGCTCGATGAGGCAACGTCAGCGCTCGACAGCGCGACCGAAGCTGCGGTCCAGGATGCTCTCGACGAGGCGTCTAAAGGACGGACCACATTGATGGTCGCGCACCGCCTCTCCACGGTTCAAAATGCCGATGAGATTGTCGTCTTGAAAGCGGGGCGTGTGATCGAGCGCGGTACGCATCAAGACCTCTTGGCAGCCAAGGGCGAATATGCCGATATGTGGACGCGCCAGGCAAAGCGCGATGCCCTTGCGGTTGCTGCAGAATAGGAGACCTAGGTCCGATGTCCGATACTGATTTAAGCCGCCAGACCTTCCCATGGCTCCGCAGCGGATTTGACTTGGAAGGGTATGTCGGTGCGCTGGCGGCCTGGTTGGTTGGTATTCTGCTGGGGATCCTTTGGGCGCCCTTGTTTTGGATCGGGTTTGTCGCCGCGATCGTCATCCTTTTGGCCACGCGCACAGCCGAGCGCACGGTTCCAGACGCCGAAGATATCGTGGTTGCGCCATCCGATGGTATGATTGTTTCGGTAGGCGGCGCGACGCCGCCGGACGAGCTACGCCTTGAAGGGGCAGGTTGGACGCGGGTGCGCGTCTCAGTTGGACCGACTAAAACGAACGGAATTTGCGCGCCTATGGACGGCGCGATTGATCATGTTATTCGTGAAACCGGTGATCCGGCGGCCTTCGCTGCGACAAAGCCAGATCGACCTGGGCTCACGATTGCCTATATCGCATTGGAAAGCGGCGAACGGTCTGTCGGGATGCGATATGCCACTGGCGGTCTCGGACCACGACTGGAGATTGATAAAGAGTCCGGCGACGCCGTGCGTTTGGGGCGCGGGATTGGAACGCTTCGATTGGGTGGCTGGTATGATTTGTATATCCCGTCCGACATGGAAGTGCTGCCCGTTCCAGGACAAACGCTGATCGGATCAGAGACGATTATCGGTCGCTTTGGCGGCGTCAGCACTGATTTGTTTGGCCGCGAAGAGGCTGAGAAAACGGATTCGCCGGATGAAGAAGAATCTGCTGACGCGCCGGTCGAGGCCGAACTCGTTATGGATGAAGATGACGAGCTGACCCTGGAAGCCTTGTCCGGTGAAGATGAGCCTGACGAAAAAGAAGACGAAGACGTCTCTGAGATGTTTGCCCGGCTCAAAAAAGAAGCGCGTAAGATTCAGGATGATCAATAGCGGTAAAACGCGACTGCGCTGCATTCATTGACCTTTAACCCAATCACCGTCATGTGGCGCGCGTCGTCGCGCATGAAGGTGCGCATGGCATCAGCAGCGTGAATCGCGCCCGTCACCGAACGGGATGAGCTGACGCCTTTAGACAGTCTATTTCATCAGCGCCCTTGTTCACGCAGGCCGTTCTCGATCGCACCAGACGAAAGACTTTGCGTGACTACATTTTCAGAACTGAACCTGCACCGTCAGGTTCTTAAAGCCGTGACGGCGGAAGGCTATGAAACGCCGACGCCGATTCAACTTCAATCGATTCCTCACCTGTTAGAGAAGCGCGACCTGTTGGGCATCGCGCAAACCGGGACGGGTAAAACGGCAGCTTTCGCGCTGCCGACGCTCAACCATTTGCGGGAGCAGAACCAGAATCGGACGCCAAAGAGCACAAAAGTACTCGTCCTGGCGCCGACCCGAGAGCTGGCTGCGCAAATTGCAGAAAGCTTCCAGACCTATTCCAAATTTATGGACTGCGTCACCCAAACCGTGTTTGGCGGGGTGAAGATCAATAAACAGATCCGTGCGCTTGAGCGCGGGTGCCATGTCTTGGTGGCAACGCCGGGTCGGCTTTTGGATCTGGTCAATCAAGGCGCTGTTCAGCTTGGCGATGTTGAAGTGCTGATCCTCGATGAAGCCGATCAAATGCTCGACATGGGCTTCATTCACGACTTGCAGAAGATCATCTCCCACGTTCCGAAAGAGCGCCAAACGTTGCTGTTCTCGGCGACGATGCCGAAATTGATTTCGGACCTGGCTGAAAAATACTTGAAAGATCCGGTTCGCGTATCCGTTGCCCCTGAGAGCACGACGGCCGAGCGCGTGACACAAGGCGTGATCCACGTCGCGAACAATAACAAGCTGCAATTGCTTGGAAAACTGCTCGACGATCCGTCGATAGACCGCGCGCTCGTCTTCACGAGAACCAAGCACGGGGCTGACAAAGTCGTCCGCAAGCTGATGGCGAAGAAATATCCTGCCATGGCAATTCACGGCAACAAATCGCAAGCGCAACGCCTCAAAGCGCTCGCGGCGTTTAAGTCGGGCGAATGTCGCATCCTGATTGCAACTGACATTGCCGCACGCGGCATTGATATTGATGGCATCTCGCATGTCATCAATTTCGAGATGCCAAATGTTGCCGAACAATATGTCCACCGAATCGGCCGAACCGCACGGGCAGGGCGCGAAGGTGTATCAATCTCTTTGGTCGCGGAAGATGAGCTCTACTATTTGCGGGAAGTCGAGAAGATCACCCGGGTAGAGGTCGAAGTGCTACCGGCGCCAGAGGGCTGCGAGGGGCTTGTGCTCCCGACACCAGACCCAAATGTTCGCGTGCGCAAGCCGAAAGGACCGGCGCGGCGCTCTGGCCGCAATCAGAGCCAAGGACGCGGTGGACAGCGCCAAGGCGGCAATCCACCATCAAAATCAAAAATGAGATCCCGCAAACGACCGGGTAAAAATCAACGCCGCCGTGACCGTGAGAAGGTCAGCTCTTAATCCTCAGGGACGGAATTCATCCATGTGAAGACCGGCTTGAGGGGGAGAACCCAGCCAATGCCGGCAATCACAAAGAAAATCAGGCTCATCCATTTTGGTGCGGTGGCGAGCATCGAGCCAATCGTTGCGGCGCCCCAAATCCAAAACGCGAGGAAGAGGAGCACTGCGATACAGGCGACGAGTCTGCGCTGAGAATGGGGCATCAACTGTATTTTCCCTGATCCTGCGACCGTGTGGCCGCTTGCTGTTCGAGCTTGGAAGATCAAATAGAGCGCATTATGCCTGACGCAACTTCTCCTATCGCCGCACGCTGGATCCAACGCTGGCTGATTGTCATCGGTCTCATGGTCTATGCCATGATCCTGATTGGCGGTGCGACGCGACTCACCGATTCGGGCTTGTCGATTACCGAGTGGGCACCAATCAAGGGGGCCCTGCCGCCGCTGAGCGAGCAGGCCTGGCTGAGCGAATTTGAAAAATACAAAGCCACGGCCGAATTCCAGCAGCAAAACTACAATATGACGATGTCCGAATTCCAGTTCATTTACTGGTGGGAATGGGGACACCGGCTGTTTGGTCGATTGATCGGGCTCGTGGCGATTGGCGGGTTCATCTGGTTCGCGGCGATGCGCTGGCTCTCCAAGAAATGGGCGGCGCGCCTTGGCGTTTTGATCGCGCTTGGCGGTCTGCAAGGCTTTATCGGATGGTGGATGGTGGCCAGCGGCGTTGGCGAGACGGACCGCCTCGACGTCGCGCCATACCGTTTGATGACGCATTTCGGATTGGCGCTGTTGATTATCGCAATCACGACCTGGTTCTGGTTCGATCTCAGTGAGCGAGACCGAACGACTGCAAGTGGTTTGCTGCGTGGGCTTGCAATTGCCCTTTTGGGGCTCACCAGTTTTCAGATGATGTCAGGCGCACTGGTCGCAGGCTTGGATGCTGGGCGGTCCTATACCGATTGGCCGTTGATGGCGGGCGAGTTTGTGCCGAGCCACTATCTGGATGCCGAGCTAGGCGTGCGAAGCCTGTTCGAAGGGCGGGCAGCGACGCAGTTCAACCATCGGACCGGGGCGTACTTGCTGTGGGCGCTGGCGCTGTTCGCGGCGTTTCAGGCGCGAGGCACGTCTCTGTTTAAAGGGTATGCCGTGATCGCCGCCCTTGTCAGCGCGCAAGCGATTTGGGGCATCATTACGCTGGTCAATGCTGCGCCATTGCCCATTGCTCTGGTTCACCAGGGGCTTGGCGTCATCGTGCTGCTTGCCGCGATCTGGCTAGTTTGGGCTA
>Ga0256829_1001421_pt1 | contig 19794 bp, 15 predicted proteins | sample 131447metaG_FD_185979 | JGI IMG/M metagenome (GOLD analysis project Ga0256829, IMG submission 185979) | Hydrothermal vent microbial communities from Lau Basin, Pacific Ocean - 131-447 | ecosystem: Environmental > Aquatic > Marine > Hydrothermal vents | place: Pacific Ocean: Lau Basin | collected...
TGTTTCATAAAGCCAAGTTTTGCCTGTTGTTACATCTATAGCCGAGTACCCTACACTATAAATATCTCTATATTTATCAACAAGTAAAGAGACTATATAGTTATCATCATTGTCTATAATATGTTCGAAATTTGTTCCAGGAGAGACGATTTGTGCAACATATCTACTAATCTTAGGAGGCTTGCCTTTTTGTTTTACCACTATGATAGTATATTTTTCTTCTGAGATTAAACGGCTTAAATATCTCTCAAACGAGACAGCAGGAACACCTGCTAAGAGTGGATTTTTATCTGAGTTTTCTATGATGTTTTTGTTTTTTTTCGTAAGTTGAATGTTTAGAAGTTCTGCTATCTCTTTAGCTTTACCTATCTGTAATTCATCATTATTCACTTCATAGACTTCAAAAAATGTGCCTATTTCCATAAATATAACAGTGTCTTTGCCATATTTTGACTCGAAATACTCTTGCAAGTCAAAGTAAGTTTGTGTTAATAGTTTCTCTTTATTATTTAATAATTTTTCTACTTCAGATGAACGCATATTTCTCTTTGTTAGCTTTTCTAATATATGTGATTATATCATAAGCAGATTAGATTAGCTTAAAACTTCTTAGAATTTATTTTTACTATCTTCTTTTAACATCTCTATAAACTTTTTATCCAAACCTGTTATTAGCATGATAGTTTGAGTGTCCAGACCTTGTATAATTGACTTTTTAGCAATATCTATTTTTTCTTTTTCCATTCCTTTTTCCATCCCTTTTTCCATTCCTTTTTCCATACCTTTATTTTCAGCAGTTTTTAAAGCATTAATCTCATCAAACTCTTTTAAGCTCATATACTCATATACTTCTAGCTCTTTTGTGTTCCATGTTGTTTGGGTTGCTATATCAAATGCTTCTTGAAACTCTTGGATATTTTGATACTGCTTTGGTGTCAGGGTAAGGTCACTTGCATTTTTGATAAAGTATATCCATTTATCTAAAATAGTCTCTAACTCTTCTAACTCTTTTGCAAATTTTGGAAGTTCAATAAAACTAAATTCAAAATCATCTAAATCTTGTGTATTTGTTTCTTGGTTGATGATTAGATGTCTTGATATATAATTTTTATTATCAAAGATATTGAAGTTTAGTATTCCTATGAAATATACTTTTTTTAGTGCTGAGTAGTCATTACCTTTTGGAAGCTCGGAAGCGTATGCTTTTGAGGTATAATACAGACTTCTTTTTGTAAAATTACCTAAATCTTTTCTTTGCATCTCTACTATAAATGTATCACCGTTTCTATTTGTAGCTCTAATATCTAGTATAGTCTCTTTTAATTCAGGTACCTTTGGTACCTGATAAGGATTTGCCATAGAAACATCAACAATAGTTTTTTCATCTTTAAAGTCTAGTACAGAGTTTAAAAAAGATATAAGTATATTTTTATGCTTTTCATTACCAAATATTTTTTTAAAAGCTAAGTCATTTTTGGGGTCTGCAAACTTCATAACTATCCTTTGTTGTCTTTTGATATATTATAGCATATTTTAGTTAGTGAGGTTGAATGTAGGTATGCATTCCCACGCATAGCGTGGGAACGAGAAAAGACGAGGAAAGGCACTTTTTATTATTTTATATTAATAAACATACCAAGTAAGAGAAGATTTAATATCATTATTAGCAGTTGAATAAGCACGATTAGACCTTACATCACCTGTATTGTAAACACCGTCATCTTCTTTAATATCTATACCCTTGATAATTTTATTTGCTATATTATTTCCATTTGTATTTATATAAAAAGGGAGTGATGTGCTACCTCTTATACTATAATAACCACCAAAAGGCGTTTTCTTTGCGACTAGTGACTCTGTAGTTTGTGTTGCATCACCAGATACAAGACCATCATCTATCAAGTTTCGCCATACACCAGCTTGCTCACCTGCTTCAATATAACCATTTCCATTACCTTGAAATGATGCACCTTGTGGGTCATCGCCTGGCAACTCACCATATTTGTCTTGATATGTGTACATTGCAGCTGTAATAGTTGTAATATCATTGTTGAGTCTTTTTATTCTCGCATTTTCAATCATTGCTTTACCTTTAAGTATTCCACCAATCAAAAGACCGATAATAACCAACACAATCGATAACTCTACAAGTGTAAAACCACTTCTCTTTTTCATTTAAGATCCTTTACTTTTTTTATCTTTATATCATTATATCGTACATTTGTAAAAATAGTTTAATAATATGTATAAATAATATATTTTTATTTCATTTGTGATATTAGGTCATACATAGGACCCATTAGCCCTGCTATCACCAAAGCCATAAATCCACCAACAAAGATTAGTACAACTGGCTCTATCACCTTCCCAATATTATCAGCAAAATAATCTACCCTTTCATAGTAATGATTAGCAATCATATCTAGCTGAGAATCCAAACTTCCTGAAGACTCCCCCACTCCTATCATTCTTATTGTAAATGGTGTAAAAACTCCAGTTTTTGAAAATGCAGTAGAGATCTGTGAACCTTTGCTTACTTCCTCTGTTGAGCTTCGCAAGGCTTCTTTAAAGAGTTCATTTGTTAGGTTATCTGTAAGTGACTGCAGTGCATTGAAGATGGGGACACCTGATACAAGAGCAAGGCGAAGATACTCGGAGATAAATGCAATATTGAAGCCTGAAACTATATGTTTTACAACTGGTATTTTTAAGACCAATTTATCTGTAAAAAGTCGTACTTTTTGATATTTTTTATGTGCAAGTTTAAAAAGTACGATAGCAGCTACCAAACTACCAAGCATATATGCCCAATACAAAGATAAAAAATTTGATGTAGCAATAATGCCAAGAGTCAAGGGTGGTAGCTTTAAGTCCATGTCTTGAAATAAACCCATCATTTGAGGCAATACAAAAATCATCCACACAAACATAGCTCCCAAAACTGCTACAAAAGCAAATGAGGGGTAGATAAGTGCACCTTTTGCTTTTTTCTTTAAAGATATAGTTCTTTTTAAAAACTCAGCAGCTCTTTTGAGTGTTGCTTCAAGCTGTCCTGTCTCTTCCCCTATCTTAATAAGATTTAAAATGATTGGGCCTATAGCATTTTTATATTTTTCAAAAGCATTTGACAAGGATTGTCCATTGGCGATTTCGTTATCAAGAGAGAGAAGCATATCTTTAAAGCGTTTGTTCTCGCTCTCCTTTGCCAAATCTTGTAAACCTTCATTTATAGGCAGACCTGATTTTATAATCAAATGCAGACTCTCCATAAGTTCAACTACTTCACCAGAAGAGACTTTGATAGATGCTTTTGGTATTATCGCAGATATAACTGTAGGTAGAGGAGTGATATTTAAAGGTATCGTACTCTCTTGTGAAAGTTTCTTAAAAAGTGTATCATAGCTTTGTGACTCTATAAAGTCAAAACCTGTTTTTCCTTCTTTTGTAAGAAACTTTACAAAAAAGTGCATCAGTCGATAACCCTATCTATCTCTGAAAAAGAGGTAATACCCTTCAATACTTTTATGTAACCATCCTCTTTCATGCTTATCATACCTTTTTCCTTAGCAACCTTGATAAGTTCTAGTGTACTAACCTCTTTTGTTATAAGAGACTCTATCTCTTTATCTACATCAAGTATCTCTATGATAGCTTCTCGTCCATTGTAACCAGTGTTTTTACAATGTGCACATCCTACTGGTTTATATATTTTATAGTTTGGATATATATTGAAAATATCTTCACTAACCCCTCTCTTAAACAGTTCTTCTTTCTCTATCTCAATCTTTTCTTTACAAAAGTTACAAAGTTTTCTCACAAGTCTTTGTGCTATAACACCAAGTAAACCTGAGCCAATAAGGTATGGAGGAATGTTCAAATCCACAAGTCTAGGTATAGTCCCGATGGCATCATTTGTGTGCAAAGTAGATAGTACCAAGTGACCTGTGATTGAAGCTCTTACAGCAAGTTCTGCAGTTTGAGCATCACGAATCTCACCGACGAGCATGACATCTGGATCTTGTCTCATAAAAGCACGGATGGCAGTATCAAAAGTATAACCTGCTTTTTCATGAAGCTGTGTCTGTTTTATAAAAGTAAATTTATACTCTATAGGGTCTTCTATCGTCAAAACATTTTTTTCTAAGGAGTTTACCTTTCTCAGAGCAGAATAGAGTGTTGTTGTTTTACCACTTCCTGTTGGTCCAACTATAAGAACTATACCATAAGGTTTTGAAAAATATCGTTCAACTTTTTTGCTATTTTCTTCTCTCATGCCTAGATTTGTGAGACTAAAAAGAGAAGTTCCCTTTCCCAAAAGTCTCATAACTATATTTTCACCCTCATTTGTAGGTAGGGTTGAGACCCTTAGGTCAAACTCTTCATTTAAAAAATCATAGCTAAAAGACCCATCTTGAGGTTTTCTTTGTTCAGAAATATCCAAATCACAAGTAATCTTTATACGAGCTACAATCTGAGAATGTAGCTGTTTAGGCAGTGAAAAATAGTGTTTTAAAACACCATCAATACGATAAAATATATGGATAGCAGAACTTTCAGGTGTAATATGTATATCGGTAACTCTATCTTTGATAGCATTATTAAGTATAAGATTTACTAGATGAGGGATATTTATCTCTTTATTTTCCAATGTTTGTTTTATCAGTTCAGAGATTTCTGCTTCGATGGGATTTTCCATTTGATAGTAGTAAATCTCACTATATCTTGCTATAGATCTCTCATCAGTAACAACAAGTTTGATGTTTTTTCTTGATATTCTTTTGAGATAATCAACAGTCATGATGTCATTTACATCTTGCATCGCAACTGTTAGCACATCATCATCAACTCTTAAAGGCAAGATATTTTGTTTTTTTGCTACCTCATGTGGAACTAATTTAAGTGCTTCACTTGTAGGAACTGTACTAGAAAGATTTACATATTCTAGTCCATTTTGCATAGCGATAGCTTCTGCAATCTCATTAGATGTAACAAAGTCCAAATCTTGCAAAACTTCACCAAAAAACATTGGATTTGCTTTTTGTACATCTAGTGCTATTTTTATCTGATCTTGAGTTATAAACCCTGCATCTTCTAAAAGTTTTCCTATTGGTTTATTTTGTGGCATTTTTTCTTTCCATTTTTTCTATTTTTTCTATTTAATTACTAACATTAATAGTGAATTTTTTTGCTACTGTTTTACCATCTGCACTCACATTACAATCCACTACTGTATTCGTACTACCTACTATTGTACCTGTATTTTTAATAACAAAATTGTTAGATAAAAAAAATCTATTGTTATCAGTAAAGTTACAGTTTAGATTTGGTGAAGAATAATTTCCATCAATAACTATTGTAGCACTATAAGAAGATGAATTGGCAATATTTGTACTTGGAAGTGATGAGTTTACAATACGAAGTGGATTATTTGAACATCTCGCTTCTTCTTGCAGTTGCGAGAGGGTAACCCAGTCTGCAACATCATCATAATTTTCTTTGATATCTACAGGAGTGGCATTATCGTCTCTATCATTTGTTTCATAATCATAAATTTTTACAGTATTTCCACTCTTTGCTGTTTGCATATTATGATTTGCCCCTTCTGAAACTACAACAAAAGCAATGTTGTTAATAGTTTGTTTTACAGTATCAAAATGTTTCTTCTCTATTTTTAATGATGTTGATTGTGTACTACAAATATTATTTCCATCTAAGGTATCGGCATAAGCATATAAAAGCTGATGTTGATTACTTTTTACAGGTGATAGATTTTGGTCAAAATAATCTACAGGGGGCAGTATATTATAATTTAAAATTGTATTTCCTATGATAGCTTGTTTTGCAACCTGCACATCATCCTGAGCTCGTGTGATTTGGGCTCTTTCTCTCATGACTTTTAGAATTTTAAAAGAGCCTCCTATCAGTAAACCTATGATAACTAAAACTATGGATAACTCTATAAGTGTAAATGCTGATTTTTTCATAACAAACCCTTTATCTGTGTAGTATTGACCCTAAAGCTTTATGAAGTGGAGTATTTTTTTTTGTTCTCTTGTAAATATGGCTATAAAGCTTTATCGCATCACTATTTTTACCTATGATGTCTAAATATCGTGCATAAGCATATATATTGTAAACATCATTTCTGTTTTTTTCATATGCTATTTTATAAAACTCAAAAGCTTTTTTTCTGTTGCCATTTTGCTCAAAATAGTAACCTGCTAAAAGTGCAAGATGTCCACTTCTGTCTATCATGATATACTGACGCATATCATTGTAAAAACTCTCTTGTGATGTTTGTACTGCTCCATTTGCATAAGCATATATCAACTTAGCTGGATAGGTCTCTTTATCTATGATATTTTTTGCCTGAGGCCATGCCCCATTTTTACCATAAAGATAACATAAATTGTTTTTTATCTTTTCACTTTTTACACCTGAAGAGAGAAGCATTTCATAGTAAATCATGACTTTCTCTTCATTTGCATTTTTATATGCTCTGTTTGCTTTAGCAATCATCTGAGAGATTACATACTTTGAAAGTTTTGGTGTCATTCTTTGTGTTATCTTTTCTGTTGTTTCTTCTGTTTTTTTTGTTTCATCTTTTGTTGTTTCTTTTGTTGTTTTTTCTGTTTTTTCTTCTGTTTTTTCTTCTGTTGTTTTTTTAGTATCTACTTTTTTCTCTACTTGCAAATACTCTTTACTTGCTCTTGTGATATAAGCTTTTTTATAGCCACCTTTTTTTATCTTTTTTAAAATTTCTCTAGCACTCTTATAGTTTGAACTTTGTGAATAATAAGCTACAGTTCCATTTTGTACTTTTACAAGATATAAGCTATCTTTGAGTGAAGTTGGGATTTTACTTAGTATAGTCTTCTCAGAAACACTCTTTGCAACAGAAAACAGTCGTACAGTGTAAACCTTTGTTTTTGTTCCAAATGAAACACTGCTTGATGATAAAAGAAGAGTAGTAAACAGTAAAATTCCTATGATAAAACGAAGCACTACTCTATCACCCTTATTCTTAGTAAGATAACTAACTCTTTTTTATTTTTTACATTATTTACTTGTTTAAACAAAGAGCCTATTATAGGTATATCGCCTAAGATAGGGATGGATGTATCTGTTTTAGAAATACTATTACTTATAAGTCCCCCTATAAGTACCAAATCATTATCTTTTGCATAGATGATTGTTCCTGCCTCTTTTATATTTATAATAGGTGCACTTGCAACAGAAACTCCTTTTTCATCATAATAAATCTTTTCACCCTCAATACTAGAAGAAATCGGCGTAATATTGAGCATTATTTTTCCATTGTCCATGATAGTAGGTGTTACCCCCATAGTAACCCCATCGAGTACATCACGACGGTTGTATGTTACCACTTGTTGCTGTCCAGATACTACTTGTGATGTATCGACTTGCTTTTCCCAGTATGGAACTAATTTGCCTGAGGATATAATCGCAGACTGTCCATTTAAAACTTTTATTCTTGGGTTTGATAAAGTGTCTATCTTTCCGTTTTCATCTATGGCATTTATCAGAGCCTTAAAATTATGCGAACTGTACTCTATTTTTCCAGCTACTGCACCTGCTAATCCTAAAGACTGTGTTATTTTAAGAGGTTGAGAAACTCTTTGCCCTATATTATCCCAGTTTATACCAAGTTGATGTGATTTGTTTAAAGATACTTCCAATATTTTTGCTTCTATCAATATTTGTTTATTGAACTGTTTTTTTATATCTTTGATAAGATTACTTATCGCATCAATATTTTGCTTTTTATCATAAACACTGAGTATGCCACTAAACTTATTGAGCGTGTATTTTCCGTTTTTACTTTTCAATGAATTTAAGTTTTTATCTAAATGCTTGTAAAAATCATTGGCATCTTTAGGTGTATCATAATCAAGTGAATATTTCCCTGAAATTCCTTGACCTGAAGAGCTTCCACCTGATGTTGCAGTGCTTAAAGTGTCCCCACCTAGTTTTGTAGAAAAAGTAGAGTTTGAATGAACATAAGAGATGTTAAATCTTTTTCTCATATACTCTTTTACATGCAGTATATTGCCATCAAGAGTATAATAACATCCACTCATTTCCATGATGATATGTAAAACATCTTCTAAGTTTGCATCTTTTACAGAGAGAGTAACAGGAATATTTTTTTCAACATCTCTATCTATTATTAGATTTAGACCAGCAATTTTTGATATAGAGTATAAAACTTTATATAAGTTTGCCTTCTCTGCACTAAAAGTTATAGTTTCACCATCAAACACTGATACATTTTCGTATGCTGATGGTAAAATCATTGGTGGGATTTCGTTTTTTTTCTTTTCTTTATAGTCTCTAAAATCATTTAAAACTTTTGTTGCAGATACATTGTTATCTTTTAAAGGTGTTGGAGTATCCTCTACACATCCATTTAAAAACAATAATAATACAAAACTTAATGAAACAAATGAACCCATCTTAAACCTTTACTTGTTTTTAGTAATACACTGTCAAATTTTATTTTTATGACTTTTGCATTGTTAATAATAGAATTTGAATGAACAAACTGTGCATTCATTATAGCCATATCATGCTTAGGAAAAACAGCATCAAGTCTCCAAGTGTATTTTTTTACCTTTTTTTGAGTTTTCATATCACTTTTAAACGATTTCTTTTTATAAAGAAAGTTTTTACTAAGCCACGCTGAAGAGAGTTCTCTCTTCTTAACTTTTTTTTCTATAGTATTATATAAGTTTATATCCCTATTTATTCTTAAATATATATTTACTTCTTCGCTAAGAATTTTTCCTACTTTATGTTGAGGCAGTTCTTCATGCATGAGAGTAAGTATTTCATCTTGAAAATAAAGCAATGCAACTGCCAGTAAAGCAGGTACTGCAAGTTGTATCATCTGTTTATTGCTTAGATACATCATTTAGAGATGTTCCTTCTTTTTTTCATCTGAAAGATATGGTTTAATCAAGATCAGTTCACCATTTAAAGTATCTTTATCAAGATTGAAATTTTGTAACATTTTATACCCACCTTTATACTTTTGTTGCATAAATTGAACTAAGTTTTTGTAGTTATCTCTTGGCAAAGAGTATTTTACATCTAAAAAGTGAGCATATTTATCTTTATAAATAAATTTTTCTACTTGAAACGAATATTTTTTAGCATATGTATCAAAAAAAGCAATCAACTGCAAATCTGCATCTTGAGAGCTATTTGGAAATCGTGTAAAATTTTGTTTTACATTTGCATTTATCCATTTGTTTATCTTTGCTAATTTTTTTAGTTTTTGTATATCCTCTGTATATGTTTTATTTATTTGTCTTATTTTTATATCTTCTTCTTGATACCATATAGTTAAAAAGTATAAGAAGACAACTAACATAACATTGAGACCGATCAAAATAACTTTTTTCATTGTACTCTTCGCCTTCTTTTATGCATTGCCACTTTGTTCTTCTGTGTACTTATATCGACTTTATATAGAAGTTTTTTATAATCAACTGTCATCTTTTTCGTAATCTTAAGTTTATCTTTTAGTGCATTAAACTTAGTATCAAACTCTTTTTCAAATTTATATAGATTTACAAGTGCATCAAATTGTTTTTCAAAAGATAGAGTAAATAAAATATTTCCTTTTTCATTTGTATATTTGAATTTACTAGGTTTTAAAAGTGAGACTAATGGTTTTAGCTGTATTATCACATCTGCAGGACTATCTTTTAAATATTTTTTAGTCATGTCTATAGTGTATTCATAGTTTTCAAGTTCTCTTTTTGGAAGCATTTTTGCCTGTGAAATGGCATGTAGGTATTTTTGTTTTAAGAGTTGATTTTTTTGTGTCAAATCTGCATAGTTTTCATAAGCAACAAAAGTAAAATATGAGGTAGCAATCAATATGATAAATGAGAGCAAAATAGTAACGGCTGTTATACTATCAAATTGTCTAAATCCTAAAATCTTTTTCGGTATAAATTGATCATCTTTTTCTATTAAAGCAGTGCCTAATGGAAGTATATACTCTTGAGACTCATCAGCATTTAGGTTTTTTACAAAAGTATTTGGATATAAGATAGCTATGTTCAGATCATTAAACATAGCTATATGCTGTGGTATCACATCATCAAGAGCGATTGAACCTGATAAGATTAAGGTTGTAAATGCAATATCTCTAAATTCATTGTAAATATATGAAATCGTATGCGTTATGTTTTCAGCTATCTCAATCTGCATAGTCTCAGGTGTTTGAGAGTCTATTGTTGCTGAACGAGAAAAAATCAACTCTTTTTGTTCTACTGCTAAAATCAAAATAGTATTTGCATATGTATATACACAAATATAATAATCATTATCTATACATTTGTTAGCTATGCTTAAAAGAGCAAATTTTTTCGTTGTTGAGGATTTGATTTTAGAGTAATGACCTACAAACTTCAAAGCGTCTAAATATCTGTTTTCATCAAGTGCTTCTATACCATAATCAATATTTTTTTCATCATTTTGCTTTGGAAACTTTTTATAGTTGAACAGAACATCTACATTTTGATTTGCTTCTTGTATTTTATAGAGGATATAATTTTTTACATTTCTACTATTTGCTATAGCTACGGGGATAGAAAGGATTATAGAATATTCAAATTCTTGTTCTACACTTAAGTATATATTGTTTTTATCTTTACAGAATTCTTCTAGTTTATCATGTTCTACTGTTTCACTGCTCAATACAACTATGTCATTATTTTTTTTCTCTAAGTATAAGATAAAAGCATAATCATGCATTACAGATATAGAATAAAAATTAGCCATGAGTCCCCATAAAGTTTTCATAAATTATACCACAATTATCCAAATATAGTAAAATTTAAAGTTATGCCCAAATAATTGTTGTTTTTTTAATTTTTTAAGTTATAATAATCAAAGTTGAACTTTCAAACAATCAAACAACTAGAGGCTAATACATGAAAACAAAGATACTTTTGGCATTTGCAACACTCACATCCTTAAACGCACAAAATCTAAAACTATCAGTAGAAGAAGTTTTATCTACTAATCCTGTTGTCTTAGAGCGATTACAAAACTATAAATCTACTCAAAAAGATATTACAACTGCAAAATCTGGTTACTATCCAAAACTCGACTTAAATCTTGGTCTTGGTATAGAAGATACTAAAAAAAGTAACCAAGCTAGAAATGCTCCTGATACAACAGACTATTATCATGTATATCAAAACTCTTTAAAATACACACACAATTTATTTGACGGTATGGGAACTACTTATAAGGTAAAAGGACAAGAGTATAGAACTGTTTCTGCTGCTTACAGTTATATAGAAAAAGTAAATGATCGTTCATTTGCACTAGTAAACGCATACTTGCAAGTTATGAAAAACAATGCTCTACTTGAAACTGCACAAGAAAATGTTGATATTGATCAAGAGATATTTGGTAAGGTTCAAAAACTATATGATGCTGGTCTTACAACACTTTCAGAAGTAAATAAAATAGAATCTTCACTTGCTCTTGCAAAATCAAATCTTGTTGTCCAAGAAAATACAATACTAAATACTTCTTACCAGTTAGAAAATGTTTTAGGTAGGACTCTAAACCCTAAGGAGATGAGCAAACCAGAACTAGATGTAACACTACCAAAAACTAGAGAAGACGCTTTAAAATTTGCTATAAAAAACAACCCTTCTATACTCGTAAGTGATTATAATATTAAACTTGCAAATGCTACTAAAAGAGAGAAAGAGTCTGTTTACTATCCAAAGATAGACATTGAAGTATCCGAGTCTATGAACAAAAACCTAAGTGCTATAGAAGGTAACAATGATAAATTTCGTGCTATGGCATATCTGTCTTACAACTTTTTTAATGGGTTTGCAGATAAGGCATCAGTTGAAAAGAGCTTAACTAACATCCAACAAGAAAAAGAGACTAAGAACAATCTAAAACGAAAAGTCATACAAGGTTTAAACTTAGCATGGGCTGCTAATAAAAAAATCCAAGAACAACTAAAATACCTGAAGGAGTACAAAAAATACTCTTTAAAAACATTAACTTTATATAACAAAGAGTATGAATTAGGTCGCCGTTCACTTCTTGACTTGTTATCTACTCAAAATGACTTTATACGCTCAAAATCTCAAATCATTACAGCAGAGTATGACTTACTTTTTGCAAAGTATAGGATTTTAGATGCTATGGGGACTCTTGTTGATACCGTTTTAGGTGATAAAAATATTGCCTACAATAATGTTGATTTGACTCATAAAAACTAAAAAAGGAATCTTTACATGTTGATAACAAGTGCTGACAATCTTAGAATGGACGCTTTACTTGATTGTTTAGTCCTCTTTACTAAACTATATCATAAACCATATTCAGCAGAAGCTCTTACAGCTGGATTACCAATAGAACCAGGGGCAGAAGCACCAGAACTATTTTCCATAAACAACGCCAAAGGTCTGTTTTCTCGTGCTGCTGCTCGTGCAGGACTAAAGTCCTCAATCATCAGAAGACCTATATCTCAAATCTCTAAACTACAACTACCTATGATTTTACTATTGTCAAACCAAGGTGCTTGTATCTTAGATAGGTTTGATGAAGATGGAACTCAGGCTAAGATTATAATGCCTGCTGAAGAACCTATTGAACAATGGGTTGATATAGATGATTTGGCAGATGAATATATTGGCTTTGGATTTATGGTTAAAAAAGCTTTTGAGTATAATGAAGACAATAGACGAACCCTTGACATAAAACAAAAACATTGGTTTTGGAGCACTCTTAAGCTCTCTATTGGAACATACAAAGATGTTCTTTATGCTTCACTACTTATAAACCTTTTTGTTCTAGCATCTCCACTCTTTACCATGAATGTTTATGATAGGGTTGTACCAAATAATGCTATTGAAACACTTTGGGTTTTTGCTATAGGGGTTGTTGTCATTTATGTTATGGATACTTTTGCAAAGTTTACTAGAACTTATCTCCTTGAACTAGCAGCAAAAAAGAGTGACATTATAATGTCTTCTATCATCTTTGAAAAAGTGCTTGATCTTAAAATGGCTCATCACCCTGCTTCTGTTGGTTCATTTTCTAGTAATCTAAAAGATTTTGATAACATACGAAGTTTCCTTACAAATGCAACAATGGCTGCTTTAATAGACCTTCCATTTGCAGTGATATTTTTAGCAGTTATTGGATACATAGGAGGAACAATATTACTAATCCCTATGATAACTATAGGGTTTATACTAACTTATACCTTTTTTATACAAAAACCTCTTCGTGCTTCTATAGAGAGTACACATGAAGCAAGTGCCAAAAAAAGTTCTATTCTTATAGAAACGCTTAACAATATAGAGACACTAAAGACTCTAGGTGCACTCAATCAAATCCAATACAAATGGGAAGAATCAACTGGTGAAATAGCAAGTAAAAGTTTAAAATCTCGTCTGCTAACTGCTTCTATACCTACTGTAACACAACTTCTTATACAGTTAAACACTGTTATGATAGTAGTTTATGGTGTTTATCTTATAGGAGACTTTAAACTATCTATGGGTGGACTTATAGCCATTGTAATACTAACAGGAAGAACTTTAGCACCTATGGGACAAGTAGCAGGTCTTATGTCAAACTACGAGGATACAAAAACCTCTTATGAGACTTTAAATGACATTATCTCTCAACCTAGCGAACGCCCTGAAGGCAAAGAGTTTGTTCAAAGACCTAACTTTAGTGGTCATATTGAGTTTGTTGATGTAACTTTCTCATATCCAAATACAGAAGTACCAGCACTCAAAAGTGTATCTTTTGTTATAAATCCAGGTGAACATGTAGGTATTATTGGTCGTATAGGTTCTGGTAAAAGCACTATACAAAAACTTATCCTTGGACTATATGAGCCTGACTCTGGGCAAATACTTATAGATGGGATAGACCTCAAACAAATCGACCCCGCAGATCTAAGAAAAAACATGAGTTATGTTTCTCAAGATATTATGTTGTTTCGTGGAACTGTAAAAGAAAACATCACTTTCACAGCTTCTCATGCTAGTGATGGTGCTATGATAAAAGCCGCCCAGATAAGTGGAGCATCAGAGTTTATCAAAAGACATCCCAAAGGTTACGAAATGCCAATAGGTGAGAGAGGCATGGGACTCTCTGGTGGACAAAGGCAAAGCATCGGGATAGCAAGAGCTTTTTTACTTGACACTCCTGTTATGCTTATGGATGAGCCTAGTAACTCTATGGATCAGATGACTGAAGCGAACCTTTTGAACAATCTTGAACAAGCATTAGAGAGAAAAACTTCTATCTTAGTAACACAAAAAATGAATCTACTAAGAATAGTAGATAGAGTTATGGTCATAAATGATGGTAAACTTGTTATAGATGCACCAAAAGAAGAAGCGATATTAAAACTTGGTGGAGGAGCAAAATAATGAAAAAAAGTAATAAACCAGTTGAATACACTTCAAAAGATTATGAATTTATGAACTCATTAAGTTCAGCTATTCTACAACAAACTCCATCTCGTATAAGTAAGGTTATTAAGATTTGGCTTATCACTTTTATACTATTTGCACTATGGGCTTCTTTTACTTCTATTGATGAGATAACAAGAGGAAGTGGAAAGGTCATACCTTATGGAGACAACCAAGTTATTCAAAATCTTGAAGGTGGTATCGTAGAATCAATACTCTTTCAAGAGGGTGATTTTGTAAAAAAGGGTCAAGTTATTATAAAAATAAATAACTCCAAATCAATATCATCTTCAGAAACTAATGAGATGAAATATAGTGAACTGGTTGCAAAACAAATAAGGCTTCAGGCAGAGGCAAATACGCAAAAATTTAAAACTATAAAAACAGATAATAAAAATCTTCTTGCACAAATCAAACTTGCTAAAAATCTTTATGCATCTGATAAATTAGAGCAAGAAGCTAAAGAATACTCAATAGTTCAACAGATACAACAGAGAAAACAAGAGTATAAAGAAGCTAAAGCAAAGATTAGAACTCTTAAAAAATCTTTAGAATATGTAACAGAAGAGATCTCCATGACAGAACCTATGGTAAAACAGGGAGTAAAATCTAAGATTGACTTTTTAAAACTTAAACGAGAGGCAAATGGAATAGAGAATGATATAGAAGCAGCATCCTTATCTCTTCCTAGACTTCAATATGCTATAGATGAATACAGAAGTAAGAGAGAAGAAGGGAAACTAGAGTTTATCAACAAAGCAAAAGAAGAGCTAAATAAAGTTACAGCAGAACTATCAAGACTTAAAACACAACAAGTGGCATACAGTGACCAAGTTGATAGAACTATGGTAAAAGCACCTGTAGATGGTATCATCCAAAAACTTTATGTAAATACTGTCGGTGGTGTTATCAAACCTGGTGCTGATCTAGTAGAGTTAGTACCAACTAACAAAAAACTATATCTTGAGATAAAAATAAAACCTAGTGACATAGCCTTTATACACCCAGATGCAGAGGCTATGGTTAAGGTGTCGGCTTATGATTTCTCGATATATGGAGGGCTAAAAGGCAAGGTCGTAAATATTTCACCAGATACTATTACTGATAAAAAAGAAAAAACTTTTTATCTCATCCATGTTGTAACTAAGAAAAATTACTTAGGTACAAAAGAGCATCCTCTTAAAATCACCCCAGGAATGATGGTAACTGTCAATATCGTAACTGGTAAAAAAACTATTATGCAATATATACTTAAACCTATACTAAAATCAAAACAATATGTTTTTTCGGAGAGATAAAATATGCAAATGATATTATTTAGTTCAGATATTGATATTATTGATGAGTGGAAGGCAAACAACTCTTTAGAAAATACTATCACTTCCTATGATATAAACTCTTTAGAAAAGATATTGTCTTCCTTCACTAAGCCGTATATGCTAATCGCTGATTATGACTCAATGGCTCAAGATATAAGTAAACTCATAGCAACAGATAACCTTCCAAACAACACTATCGTTTTGGAAAAAGTACCTGAAATAGCATCAGGGAAAATGCTTATTTCTCATGGCGTTAAAGCATATGGAAACAGTAGAATGTCACCTGCAAACTTTAAGCAGATAATTCAAACTGTAAACAATGGAAAGGTTTGGACATATCCAGAACTTACAACAAGTCTTATCAAAAGTTCTAATGAACATATAATTAGTGAAGATTCTAAGACTCTTATAAGTCACAGATTATCTCCAAAAGAGATAGAAGTTATCTACCTTATACTAGATGGACTAACAAATGATGCAATAGCAGATAAATTAGAAATAACGACAAGAACTGTAAAAGCACACATAAGTTCTATATTTTCTAAACTTCATGTTAGTGATAGACTCTCTTTGGTTTTACTTCTTAAGTAATTCTTTTAACTTAGCATAAGCTGGTTTATAGCCATTTATTGCAGAATTATTATAATAAAACTTTGCTTTTTTTATATCTACATCTACGCCTAAACCTTTCTCATAAATATCACCAAGATGAAAGTAAGAACGACTGTGTCCTTGAACTGCTGCTTTTTCAAATAAGTCAATAGACTTTTTGTAATCCAAGCTACAACCTTTAGCCATTTTATAGCAAAGGGCTAGATTAAACTCTGCTTTTGCTAGACCTTTATTTGCAGCAGTTTCGTACCATGAAAAAGCTTCAATGTTATCCTTTTCTACACCTATACCATCTTCATGAAGCAGACCAAAAATATTTTGTGCATAGAGTATTTTATCCTCAGCCATATATTTATATCTAGCATATTCAGATATAAAATCATCTCTTATTTCTTTAACATCTTGTATCTCTTTATCAAAATGTTCATCTTTTAGGATTGTTCTTATCTCCTCAATATCAGCTCTAGTTTTATAATCTTTATCAGTCATTCTCATTATCAAATAAAACATCTTTTTTGAAATCTTTTCATTTTTTATAGCTTTTTTGTATAAATGTGCAAACATCTTTTTTGAAAAATCATCATTTGTTTTCAAGTCATAGATATGCTCTCCTGTTAGTAAATAATACAATACGCAACCAAGAGAATAAATATCACATGAGTAAACTTCCACCCCTCTATATATTTCAGGGGCAGTAAAATCATCATCATTTAATATATGAAGTGTTTTAATTTTACTTCCTATTTTAGCAGTATCATAATCTATAAGATAATATTGGTCTCCTCTTTTAACTATATTTTCTGCTTTTACATATCCATGTATAATGTTTTTTTTATGAAGAAACTCAAGTGAATTTAACAGCTGTAAGACAAAATCTATCGCTTCTTTTTCACTAAAGACATGTGAATGAACAAGTTTTTCTAGGTTCGGCTCGTGAGTATATTCAAAGACTAAAAGAAACCTATTCATCACTTTTTTAGAAAGATATGTTTTAAGAAATAACTCTGATGTATTTAAAGTTTTTAGCACCTCTAGCTGTGTTTTAATTCTGCTAACATTTATAGAATTATGAAGTAATTTTAATGCATACTCACTACCATCATTAACATTTTTAACATGATAGACACTACCAAAACCACCCTTAGCAAGTTGAGAGATGATTTTGTAGTTATCTATTTGTATCAGTCTATTATTTTTATTTCTTATAAACAATATCAACTCTCATCTATAGTTATATTTGTATTGATCTCTAGTGTTACATCTTGCCCTGCATCATCTTGCCCTGTAACTTCTTGATATGATTGTCCTGTTTCAGCATCTGTTTTAAAGTCACCCAATGTCCACTCTCCACCACCGTTTGTGTCAGTGTTTAAGCTAATACTATCTGAACTATCACCATCGATTTTAAGCACATTATCTGTATCTGTCATGTCCAAGACATCATTTACAGATAGGTTTGTAACATTTTGCTCACCAGCTCCTAAGTCTATATTTTCGATATTTGAAATATTATCACTTAATTTTCCAAAGTCGATATTCATATCATCACCCATAACTAAACCATCTAAACCATCACCACCATCTATAAGAGCATGACTTCCATTAAAATCACTAGCTTCAGTGCCACCACCAGATTTAAAATCATTTGAATCTACTTTAAAAGTATCATCTCCAGCTTCACCATAAGCTTTGAAATCTTTACCACCTACATCAATAGTATCATTTCCATCTGTTCCTGTTGCAGTTTCATTTTTGTCATTTGACATATTGATAGTATCGCCTACATCTGCACTCTCATCTAAACTTGTATTTGCTGTTATTGTACTTGTATCGCCACCATCACTCTCTGTAGAAGTTACGGAAGATTGTATATCATTGAGTGCTGTATTTGATAACTCTGTTGTACTTGTCAATGTAACAGTTGCATCACCATTTGTATCTGTTGCAACTGTATAACTACCATCACTGTTCGCATCTATAGCATTACCACTAGCATCTTGCATAGTTGCTCCAGTTGGTAAATTATCTACTGTAATATTACTTAATGTTTCACTTCCATCATTGTCTGTTAGTCCTGCGTTTAGTGCTATATCATAAGAATATGTTGTAGTAGTGTTAGTAGTTTGTGCATCAGTTCCACCAAACTCTACATGTTCTACATTTTTTAAAGTAGTAATTTCTCCAGTTTCATTGTTTGTAACAATTGTATTACCCCATCGCTCACCTTGTGTCCACTCACTCTCATCACCTTTGAATACAACAGTATCATCACCTTTACCACCATCAATAACGGTAAAACCTTTACCAACAGTCATGGTATCATCACCTTTTCCACCATCAATAGTTGTCCAACCAGCGGCTGCATCTCCGATATTTAGTGAGTCATCTCCATCTCCAAGTTTTACATTATCAAAATTATCTCCAGCAATTACACTATCATCACCTTTACCGGCATCAATTACAGCATAACCACTTGCATTACCAATTTGTGCAGAATCATCACCATCGCCAAGTTTAAGATTTTGAACACCATCACCTGCAACTAATGTATCATCACCTTTACCCATATCAATATAATCAAATCCATCACCTAAAGTAACATTGTCCTGTCCATCATCTGCTATTACTTTTGAATAACCAGCACCTGCATCTCCAACAACAGCAGTATCATCACCTTTTCCTAAGTCGATATACTCACTTCCATCATCTGCTTGAAGATTATCATCACCATCACCAGTTTTTACACTGTTCCAGTTTTTACCTAAAGTAACATTATCATTATCTTTACCAGAATCAACATAACTGTAACCTGCACCTGAATCCCCTGCTAAAATATTATCATCACCATCACTAGTTTTTATATTTTCACTTCCAGTACCTAGAGTAACATTATCATCACCTTTACCAGTTTTTACCTCATTCCAACCATCTGCTGCATTTATTGTATTATCTCCATCACCAGCATCTATTTTAGTCCATCCTGCTGCTGCATCTCCTATATCAAGATTGTCATCACCTTTATCAAGGGTAACTTTATCCCAATTATCACCAGCTTTTATAGTGTCATCACCTTTTGTACCTTTAAGTTCATTCCAGCCCCCATTATCATCACCTTTATTGACTGCATCAGTCATATCAGGAGCTAAAGCAGTATCTGGTGCATCTGGAGTTTGTACATGAGAAGTTGTAGTCACTGTAACATCTCCAATCCTCATATCAAGAGTTGGAGATGATGCTTGTGTATCAGTTAAAACTGGATTTGAAGAAACTAACTCACTATTAGTAATATTTCCATCAGAAAATACAAAAGTTTCAACTGTATTTATAGTATCTGTCCCATCTGGAGACCCATCTCG
>Ga0256829_1001422_pt1 | contig 19786 bp, 19 predicted proteins | sample 131447metaG_FD_185979 | JGI IMG/M metagenome (GOLD analysis project Ga0256829, IMG submission 185979) | Hydrothermal vent microbial communities from Lau Basin, Pacific Ocean - 131-447 | ecosystem: Environmental > Aquatic > Marine > Hydrothermal vents | place: Pacific Ocean: Lau Basin | collected...
CCACCGCCCCCACTAGCGCCGGCCCCGCGCTCGCGCCGATCCCCAGCGCCCCCCCGGCCACCATCCCAGCCACCGTAATCGCAAACCCAGCCCCCGCGCTCAACCCCATCAGATCCGGCGCCGCAAGCGGGTTCCGCAAAAGCGACTGGAGCAACACCCCAGCTACCCCGAGAGACCCACCCACGAGCACCGCGCTCCACACCCGATCCACGCGCAACGCCAGAATCGCATCCGAATCCGGAATCCCAAACCCCGTCGCCCCAACACACAAACGCACCACCCCCAGCGCGAGACACACCACCCCAAGCCCCACCAGAATCACAACAGTCCGTCCAGTCACCATCCACGGTATGCGCACACCCCCCATCTCGGATACGCTGGAACAAAGCACACGGAGATCACCATGACCGATTCCACCCCCACCAGCACCGAGCCCGCCATCCTCTGGGACGCCACCTTCGACCCCAAGGTCAAAACCTACTACCTCTGGGCCACCCCCGTCGTCTTCTGTCTCACCATCGTCCTCATCCCAGTCGCCATCATCTACGTCCTCATCGGATCCTTCTTCGTCCAGCGCCACATCGACAACCTGGGCTGCACCCTGACCTCACGGACCCTCGAGATCAAAAAGGGCATCTGGAACAAAACCGAATCCACCATCCCCCTCGAGAAGATCACCGACCTCCAGATGTTCCAGGGACCCATCATGCGCCACTTCGGGCTCCGTGGGTTCAAGGTCGAAACCGCAGGACAGTCCTCCGGCCCGGGGGGCGCCCTCGTCAACATCATCGGGATCGTCGATGCCGTCGAGTTCCGCAAACGGGTCCTCGACCAGCGCGACGCGCTCGCGTCCCGGAGCCCCTCCTCCCCCACCCCCTCCCAAGCCCCCAAAGCCCCACCCCCGACACCCAGACCATCGCCGTCCTCACCGACATCCGGGACACCCTCACCCGGATCGAAACCGCCCTCATCGCCCCCAGAGACCCGGACTAACCCGAAGCACCGGACTATGATCCCACCCGCGCCAGAACGCGCCCCATCGGACCCCAGAACCACCGGAGCGACCCGTGCCCGACCCGATCACCTGCCGACTCGTCACCCCTTCGAGCGAACTCCTCAACGAACGCGTCGTCTACGCGAACGTCCCCGCGCACGACGGGCTCATCGGTTTCCAGCACGGCTCCGCCCCCATCGTCGCGCGTCTGGGTCTGGGCAAGCTCACCCTCGAGTTCCCCGCCGATCTCGGATCCGGGAAGCGTGACTACTTCATCGACGGCGGCTTCCTCAAGATGGCCGACAACGAGCTCATCATCCTCGCCGAACGCGCCGTCGCCGCCGAAGCCATCATCGAGTCCGAAGCCCGCGCCGAACTCGCCGAAGCCGAAGCCCGGGTCGTCCCCGAAGGCACCCCCAACCGCGCCGAAGCCGTCGCGCGCATCACCCACGAAAAGGAAGCCGCCAAGCTCAAGCTCAGCATGGCGCAGCACTCCAAAGCCGTGGGCATCTGATCGCGACCCCCGGCCGCTGACACCAGCAGCGATCCGTCCCGATCTCAGAACTTCATCTTCTTCGACATCGCGCGATCCAGATCGCGCTTCGCATCACGATCCGCGATCGTGTGCCGCTTGTCGTACGTCGCTTTCCCCCGAGCAACCCCGACGAGCACCTTCGCATACGACCCGGAGAAGTACAGCTTCAAGGGCACCAGCGTCACACCCTTGATGTCCACACTCCGCGCCAGCTTCTCCATCTCGCGCTTCTTCGCGAGCAGCATCCGGGTCCGTTTGGGCTGATGGTTCAGCGCCCCAGCGGGCTGGTACGGGGGGATATCCACCTGATGGAGCAGCATCCTCATCGGGTTCTCGTCGATCGTGATGAACCCCTCCTTGAGCGAGCAGTTCCCGTCACGGATCGACTTCACCTCAGACCCCTCGAGCCGGATCCCGCACTCGATCGTGTCCTCGATGAAGTAATCGTGCCGCGCCCGACGGTTCTCAAACGTCGGCGACACATTCCCCTTCTTGTTCTTGCCCTTCTTCGCCATCTGGACCTCAACGATAGACACCATCCCCACCCGTCGCGCCGGACAACCGTTCTATCATCCCCCGTGCGTCGCGCCCTCCTCCCGATCCTCCTCTCAGCCCTCACCCTCACCACCGGGTGCGCGACCGATCTCAACAACCGACTCGAGCTCGGCCCCAACCAACGCACCCCCACATTCGACTTCAACCCGACCGAGACCCCCGCGCCACCCATCCGTGCCCGGGATCTCTGGTCCACCACCGTCATCGTCTCCCCCATCGACCAGGTCGTCCACAACCCCGCGCCGCGCCCCATCTACACCTACCCGAGCACCGAACGCCCCCGGGTCTACGGGCTCTTCCCCAGAACCCACTCCTCCACACATCCCCAGACCACGAGCTGGTTCGTGTCCTTCGCCCAAGCCCTCGACGAGATCGCCGACTCCACCCTCGCGCTCTTCAACCCCTCGTTCTATTCAATCGACACCACCCATTGGTCCCCGAGCGAAGTCTGGAAACGCACCCCACCAACCCGCACCTGGTCCTCCGGCCGACCCATCACACCCGACGACCCCCCCAACGACACAACCTCCGAGACCGACCAATGACAAGCACCCCCACCACCGACAACCCCCCGGGCTACCCCTTCAACCAAGCCCTCGAGATCTCCGTCGTGGAGACCCGCGCCGCGCTCGACACCAACCAGGACAACTTCCTCCTCATCGATTGTCGTGAACCCCACGAGCTCGACATCGCCGCCATCGATGGCGCCGTCCACATCCCCATGGGCGACATCCCCAAATCACTCCCCGAGCTCGACATCGACGACGACACCACCGTCGCCATCCTCTGCCGAACCGGACGCCGCTCCCTCGACGTCGCGATCTACATGCAGCAGCAGGGCTTCGAAGGCGCCCGCTCCGTCGCCGGCGGGATCCACTGGTGGTCCGACCGACTCGACCCCACACTCACCAAGTACTAAGCATCCCATGACCACCACCACCGACACCACCCTCACCCTCGCCCACTCCCCCGACGCCGACGACCTCGTCATGTTCTGGCCCCTCACCGGGATCCGAACCCCCGACGGCACTCCCATCGAAGGCCCCCTGGGCAAACCCCAACTCGACACAGCCCCCTTCACCTTCGACCTCATCGCGCGCGACGTCGAAGAACTCAACCAAGCCGCCATCGACGACTCCTCCACCCCCTACGACATCACCGCCATCTCATGCGCGGCCTACCCCAAACTCCAGGACCGGTACCGCATCACCCGATCCGGCGCCTCCTTCGGCGAGAACTACGGCCCCAAACTCGTCGTGCGAGAAGACTCCGCGCTCCAAACCCTCGACGACCTCATCAACGCCGACCCCCTCGTCGCCGTCCCAGGGCTCAACACCAGCGCCTCCATGACCCTCAACCTCATCAAGCCCGGGGTCCGCACCGACCCCATGCTCTTCTCCAGCATCACCGAAGCCGTCAACCAAGGCCGCGTAGACGCCGGGCTCCTCATCCACGAAGCCCAGCTCACCTTCAAAGACCTCGGACTCCGCGCCATCGGGGATATGGGTCAGTGGTGGTTCGCCCACACCAGCGGGCTCCCCATTCCCCTCGGACTCAACGTCATCGCTCGATCCCTCGACACCCGTTTCGGACCCGGAACCACGGACCGGGTCTCCGACATGCTCTCCGAGTCCATCCGGATCGCGCACGAAGAACGAAGCGCCTCCAAACAGTTCCTCAAGCTCAACATGGGGACCCGGACCGAGTGGAACGACGACGCGCTCGTCGATCGATACCTCGATATGTACGTCTCCCCCATGACCCTCGATATGGGAGACCCAGGACGAAACGCCATCAACCGGTTCCTCTCCGAAGGCGCATCAGCCAAACTCTGCCCCGAGTGCCCCGACATCGACATCACCTGATCCCCACCCGTCTACGATCCGCAGGCAGCCCCACCCCCACGGAGCAACGATGCGCCCCCCCATCAACCTGCCCGTCCTCGAATCTGACCCCCTCGACCAAGGCCCCAAAGAGTCCTGCGGCGTCGTCGGCGTCTGGGGACACGAGGACGCAGTCCATCTCGCCTACCTCGGGCTCTACGCACTCCAGCACCGCGGACAGGAAGCCGCAGGGATCGCCGTGAGCGCCCGGGGCGACATCATCGCCCAGCGCGCCGAAGGACTCGTCCCCGACGTCTTCACCCCCGAACGAATCGAACGACTCCACCACTTCTACTCCAAAGACGACGCCGGAGACCATCCAAGAGGCGCCATCGGACACACCCGCTACTCCACCGCCGGCGGCTCCCACTCGGGCAACATCCAACCCCTCGTCGAAACCATGTTCGACGGCCCCGTCGCCGTCGCCCACAACGGCAACCTCGTCAACGCCGCCGCATGGCGCTACGAACTCTCCAAACGGGGACGACTCTTCCACACGACCTCCGACACCGAGGTCATGATCCATCTCCTCGCATCCCCCGACCAGCGCGACACCCCCGACCCCCTCGGCGCAACCCTCCGCAACCTCCAGGGCGCCTTCTCCCTCGTCTTCCTCTTCCGTGACCGACTCGAAGCCGCGCGCGACCCCTGGGGTTGGCGCCCCCTCGTCATCGGGAAACTCCCCACCGGGCACTACTGCGTCGCCTCCGAAACCGTCGCCCTCGATGTCATGCAAGCCGAGTACATCCGAGAGGTCGAGCCCGGAGAGATCATCACCATCACCGACCGAGGGATCGAATCCAGGCGCTACGCCGCGCCCTCAAACCCACTCGCGCGTTGCGTCTTCGAGCACGTCTACTTCGCGAACCCCGCCTCCCACGTCTTCGGCCAGAACGTCCTCGCCGCCCGCGAACAGTTCGGACACGTCCTCGCGCGTGAAGCGCCCGCCGAAGCCGACTTCGTCATGCCCATGCCCGACTCGGGACGCTCCGCCGCAAACGGATACGCCAACGAATCGGGCATCCCCTACCGGGAAGGCATCGTCCCCAACCGCTACGTCGGACGAACCTTCATCAAACCCACCCAGCAGCAACGCGCCGCCGCCGTCCGTCTCAAACTCAACGTCGTCTCCGACATCGTCCAAGGCAAACGCGTCATCATCGTGGACGACTCCATCGTCCGAGGAACCACCACGCGCGAGAAGATGAAGCAGATCCGCGCCGCCGGCGCGAAAGAGATCCACGTCCGCATCTCCTGCCCCCCCATCACCGACCCCTGCTACTTCGGGGTGGACTTCGCGACGCGCGAACAGCTCATCGCGCACGACAAAACCGTCGCCGAGATCCGAGAATACCTCGGGGTTGACTCCCTCCACTACCTCTCCCTCGAAGGCATGCTCTCCGTCATGCGCAACGACCCCAAGGACTACTGCACCGCCTGCTTCTCCGGCGAATACCGCGTAGACCCCGACCGCCCCCTCGCGTGCGAAGTCACCCACAAAGCACAACACGATCTCTTCAGCCCCTCAAACGCCTGACCCGCTCAACGATCCCCGAAACCCCCGTTGAGCCCACCGAAGCGCCCCCCCGCGCCCCCGCTCGTCCCCGTGAGCCGGTAGAAGAACCCCAGACTCGTCTCTTCGCGGATGTTGTTGTACGTCACCTGCACCCCGAACGTCCCCGTCTGGAACCGGCGCTCCACCGTCGCGTTGAAGTTCTGGAAATCCGCCTCGTCGAAGTTGTACGAAGCCGAAGCACCCAGCGTGTACTTCTCGCTCATGATGTACCGTGAAGCGCCCGCAAGGTACGTCGCGTCGATCGCCGCGATGTCCCGGTACTCGATCGACGACGAGAACCCCGGACGATGCTCCACGAGCGCCCCCACACCCGACCGCACCGTCATGTCCTGATCGAAGTCGTACACCATCGACCCCGAGAACGCGAGCGAATCCGTCGGCGTAAACACCGTCTCCGCCCCGAAGTAATCACCCGGGAGCGACAACTCCGGACGAAGATCCGAGAAGTCCGGGATCGCGCTCATCCCCGCACGCGCATCCGACCACCCCAGCTCCGTCCGCACCTTCAGCAGATCCGCATCGCGCCAGCGCCCCACACCCCCGCGCTTCGTCTGCCACGTCTGATCCACGGCCGCAACGATCATCTGTCCCCGGATCAGCCCCTCAACATCATCATCGAAGATCGGCACATCCCCAGCCGCAAACCCTGAGTCCGCGCCGAAGAACGTGATCGACGGCTCCACGATGTGACGGATCCGATTGATGTCCAGAAGCCGGCTCTGCGCCCCGTTGTCGATCTTCGTCAGCGTCGTCGAGATCGTCACCCCCGCGCCACCCCACCAACGCACATCGTCCGTCTGCGCCGCGTTGAAGCTCGGGAACGTCGTGTCATACGCCGTCATCCGACCCACCACGAACGGCGTGATGTGGATATCACCCACATCGAGCGACGCGCGAAGCTCGTGCCTCGTATCGAACCGCGCCACCGCGCCCTCGTCGAGCCCCAACGCCCGCTGTGTCGCGCTCAGCGACGTGAACTGATCCGTCCCGAACGCGCGCGTCGCGCTCGCGAGCGTCGTGAACCCGTACTCCGCCGGGGTCACCTCGCTCAGCCGCAACCGCATCGCCCCGATCCTCGACTCGCTCTGATACGTCAGCAACCCGGGGAACTCGTCCTCGAACAGATCGCGCGTCATCGTCACGAACCGCGCCTCGGGGATCTTGTCCACCCCGTACCCCGGCGCCTGGAGCTGATGCTCCGCCGCGAGGAAGTCGTTCGGGCTCCCCGACAGCTCGAGCGAGAACTGCGTCCAGTCCCCCGTGCGCTCAAGACGGACAAACGAATCGAAGTCCGTCGTCTCCCACCCCCGCTCCTCGAAGAACGCCGGGATGAACGCCTCGTCCGAGATGTAGTTCCCCTTCAGCGCGACAGTCCAAGGACCCTGCACGCGCCAGATGTCCTCGAAGCTCAGGATCCCGCGCGTCTCGTCGTCACGCTCGATCTCCCGACCCGACGATGTCACGTCCGTCCCGTTGTCGCTCGGAACAAGATACGAGAACAACGACCCCGAATGCTGCGCCGTATCCCACTCCCCGTTCACCCCAAACGCCGGCCCACGCTCCCCGTAGTAATCCACCTGGAGATCGAAATCCATCCCCTCGATCGGATCGATCCCGAACAGCGAGAACAGATCCCAGCGCGTCCGCACCGCGAGCCCCGTGCGGTTCGAATCACCGATCCGGATATCCCGCAAAGGCACCGGATCATCATCCGCGCTCAGCTTCGGCGCCCAGAGCACCGGGACCGACCCGATGTTCAGCGTCACATTCTTCCCCTCCACCAGCACTCGGCGCACCGGATCCGACGAACCCCCGCCGACCCCCGACACCCCCTCGCCCGTCCCCGCGCCCGCCCCACCCGACCCCGATCCCCGCTCCTCCCGGATCGACACCTTCAGATCGCGCACCCCCACACTCAGATCGGGCTCGTAGAACGAACTCGTCGCGATCCGCGCCTTCTCCGCTTCGAACTCACCCAGCGCCGTCTGACGAACCGCATCCGCGCGCAGATACAAAGGCATCGACGTGCGCTGATCCACCGTCCAGAACACCGCATCGAGCATCAGCATCTTGTCACGCGCAAGATCGATATACACCCGGGGTGATCGCACACTCCAGTCATCACTCGCCGCAAGCACCCCGCCCTCGAGATAGATCCCGTCGATCTCATCCGCATTCAGCTGCGCCGGAGCCCGCGCCGAATCCTCCCCCTCCTTCAGATACACCACCCCACGCTCCGCGCGAAGATCGATCGTCTGCCCCCGCGCCGCATCCAGATACTGAAGCGTGATCCCCCCATCCGCCGTGATCGTCCCCGGATACCCATCCCGCGCCCCCTGCGCCACCACCTTCCCATCAATCGCCACCGAGAAGATCCCCCGCGCCCGGAAAATCGGATCCCGGACCTCGGGCTCCCCCGAATCCACAGCCCGGGGCGCCCCCCTCCGATCATCCCCCTCGCTCCCCGTGCGCACATCCCCCGAGATCCGCGCCCGTTCCGCCGCTTCCCGCTCCTCGTCCGTCATCTCAGGAGCGGCCACGATCCGCTGCTGCTCGTACGACTCCAGCAGCTGCTCCGCGCGCGACCGCACCCGTGTCGCCTCACGCTCCGGGATCACCCGATCCCGAACATCCCCACCCGAAGCTCCGAGCGCCTTCGGAGCCCAGCGCAGTTCCTTCGGCGCCTCGGGCACCTCCCCATCCACTCGCTCCCGATACACCCGCTCCGCGTTCTCGAGCAGCTCGACCAGGTCCTTCCGCTCCGGAGCCCCATCGATCCGCGCTCCCACGCGCAGCTTCACCGGGTCCGTCAGCTTCACCACCGCGCGCATCGGGACCCGCTCCCCCCGGACAGCGATCACATCCCCCGGCGTAGACAACCGCTCGAACACCCCGAACACCCGATACGCGCCCTCCACCCCGCCGTCCTTCGCGAGCCACAGCACCGCGCGCTTCGCCTTGAGCTCCGATCCCCCGATCATCGCCACCACATCCCGATCGAGCACGATCCGGTTCGTCCCACCCTCGCGCCACACCCACGCGCTCTGCGCCGACAGCTCGATCACACCCTCGATCGGCGCCACCCCAAGCTCCGCCGTCTCGAACGGCCCCTCCAGCCCCGACAACGCCCCCACCGCGACCGGCGCACACGACCCCGCGCACACCAGCAACGCAGCAAGCACACAACGGGCGTTGGTCACAGGTCGATCCATCACACTCACAATCACACCGATCCACCGCGCCGACATGACGCGCCATCACGTGTCGCGAACCCTAGGCATGGAACCGAGACGATCACGACACTATCCTCGCCCATGACCACCCACATGTCCCGACGACTCATCTCCGATATGTCCCCCTCCGAACGCCTCGAAGGCGCCTTCGCCATCGCCAACGCGCAGATGGGCATGACCAAGAACGGCAAGCCCTACCTCCGCTGCCTCCTCGGAGACGCATCAGGCCAAACCGCAGGTCGCATGTGGTCCATCGACGAAAACCACTTCCGCCGTCTCCCCACCGACGGCTTCGTCTGGGTCGAAGGAGAAACCCAGGCCTACCAGGGCGAACTCCAGATCATCATCCACAACATCGATCCCCACGATCCCTCCCCCGAACAACTCCGCGAACTCCTCCCGGCCTGCGAGCGCGACCCCAAGGAAATGTTCGCCGAACTCGTCGAACTCCTCCAAACCCTCCAGCACCCCGCCATCAAAGCCCTCGCCGACACCTACCTCGCCGACGAACACATGATGGATGCCTTCCGCACCGCCCCCGCCGCCGTGCGCCTCCACCACGCCTACCTCGGGGGGCTCCTCGAGCACACCCTCAACCTCCTCAAACTCGCCAACGTCATCTGCCCCCTCTACCCCAAGATCAACCGCGACATCGTCATGATGGGGCTCTTCCTCCACGACCTGGGCAAAACCCGCGAGCTCATCTTCGATAGGGGCTTCTCCTACTCCGACCGAGGCGAACTCATCGGCCACCTCGTCGAGGGCGCCATCATGCTCCACGACAAAGCCCAACAGATGATGCGCGAGACAGGCACCAGAATGCCCTCCGGCGCCCTCACCATCCTCCAGCACATCATTATCTCCCACCACGAAAAGCCCGAATACGGCGCGGCCAAGATCCCCTCCTCCCCCGAAGCCGTCCTCGTCTCCCTCATCGACAACCTCGATGCAAAGACCACCATGACCCTCCAAGCCGCCCGCCCCGATCGCGCCAACGAAGCCCTCGGAGGCAACTTCACCGAGAAAAACTGGGCCCTGGGCACCAAACTCTACAAACCCGACCCCCTCAACGACTAATCCACCCCCCAGCACCCCCCAAGGTTGACCCGAACCCCGGATCGACCTTCAATACAGACCCACCGGGCACAGTGCCCGGACCACTCCGCCGGACCGAAGACTCGGCCCCCCGGCATGGTCGCCGCAAAGCCCGCGGCACCACGGTCACGAAGGACCGTGGACGGAAGAAGAAAGGTATTCGCCCATGGCCACCTACACAGGCCCCAAGGTCCGTCTCTCCCGCCGCGTCGGTGTCCCCATCGCCGACAACCCCAAGCACACCACCAAACGCCAGCTCACCCCCCCGGGTATGCACGGCTACCGCGGCCGCCGCCTCCGCGACTACGGCATCCGCCTCGTCGAGAAGCAAAAGCTCCGTTACCACTACAACATCCTCGAGAAGCAGTTCCGCCGCACCGTCGAAGAAGCCAAGTCCAAGCAAGGCAACTCCGGCGACGTCCTCCTCCAGCTCCTCGAGCGCCGTCTCGACAACGTTGTCCGCCGCATGGGCATCGCCCGCACCATCTGGGCCGCCCGTCAGATGGTCTCCCACGGCCACATCCTCGTGAACGGCAAGAAGCTCGACATCCCCTCCGCACGTCTCAACGTCGGCGATGTCATCACCGTCAAGACCAAGACCCAGAAGCTCGCTCGGGAAAACATGGAATCCCTCGCCGGGCACGAAGTCCCCGGATGGATCGCCTTCAACCCCTCCGAGCTCTCCGGGAAAGTCGCCGCACTCCCCACCCGGGATCAGATCCCCTTCGATGTGAACACCAACCTCATCATCGAATTCTACCGCTAAGCCCAAACAACACGCCCCGCGCGCACACGCGCTAGGGATGAGCAACGCGAATCCCCGGCGAACAACGCGCCGGGGATTCGTCGTATCAGGACACGCACCAACGACCACCACGACGAGCCCAACGAGCTCATCAACCGCGAGAACCCATGCTCAAGTTCATCCGCAAATACCAGCTCATCATCCTCGTCATCGGCGGCTCACTCCTCATGGTCGTCTTCCTCCTCCAACCCGTCCTCACACGACTCACCCCCGACCCGGGCAAAGCCACCGCCGCAACCCTCTCCGACGGCACCAAGTTCTCGCGCAACGACATGTCCCGCGCGTCCTTCGACATCAACGTCTTCAAAAGGGTCTACCCCCGACTCCTCATGTCCGTAGACCAAGGCGGGCTCGGGCTCGACCAGTCCGAGGAATCCAACACCGAGCTCCACTGGCTCCTCCTCACCAAGCAAGCCGATGACGCAGGACTCATCGGAGACGACGCCGAAGGCCGCACCTGGGTCCGGGTCCTCGCCGAGATCGAAGCCAGCGCCCAGTTCCGCGCCGAAGCCCAACAAGGCCTCATCACCAGCGAAGAACAAGCCAACCAACGCTACCTCGAACTCACCCAGCAGATCGAGCAGATCCTCACCCGCAACATCAACGTCTCCCTCGGGATGACCCGAGGGCTCACCGAAGACGACATCTACCGCACCCTCGCAAAGGCCCGCGCCGTCCAGCGCATGTACCAGCTCTACCAATCCACCCCCAGCTTCTCCGACATGGGCGCCATCCAAGCCGCGAAGAACCTCGGAGACGCAATCGCCGTCGATGCCGCCGTCATCACCGGCGCCACCCTCGCCCCCGCGCTCCCCGAACCCACCGAAGAACAACTCCAAGCGTTCTTCGAAGAACACAAAGCCGACAACCCCAGCACGAGCGAACTCGGGGTGGGATACGTCCAGCCCTCGCGCGTCAAACTGGGCTGGCTCACCCTCGACAAGAACACCATCATGAGCTCCATCGAGCTCGACCGGGTCGAGCTCCGCAAGATCTGGCGCCGAGATCGGGAACTCCCCGAAGACCAGCGCCAATACCCCGGAGACTTCGCCGGCGAACGCGCCACCATCGAAGCCGCCCAGCGCGACAAACTCGCCACCGACCTCATGATCGAAGCGGACCGCATCATCCGCGCCCAGATCCTTCAAGCCACCCGCACCCTCTCCAAGGAAGGCGAACGCTTCATCATCCCCGACGACTGGGACCAGAACCGACCCGACCTCGAGCAGATCGCGCAAGCCGTCGTTAACGGGGTCAAGGAACAGTTCAACATCGACATCCCCCTCCCCACCGTCGAGATCCGCACCGACCGCTGGATGGGCGCCCTTGAGATCGCCCAGTCCGGGCAATACGGGATGTCCGCCTACCGAGTCGGTTCCCGCTCCCTCAACGCCTTCCAGCTCCCCCTCATCCTCGACGACCACGACACCGCGTCCCTCATCAAAGCCCAGGTCGGCATCCCCCTCGCCGACCCCGCCGCCACCGACACCATGGGCAACCGCTACTACGCCCTCGTCTACGACCAACGCCCCGCCGGCCCCGCCGAATCCATCGACGACGCCGGGCGCGACAAGGTCATCGCCGACTACAAAGCCGTCCAGGGCTACGAGCTCCTCGCAAACAACACGGAGCTCTTCCAGCAAGCCATCCAGGGCTCCGGGGACCTCGCCCCCGCCATCGACGCCGCCCTCAACCTCGCCTCCGGTTCCGACATCGTCCGTCCCGGCGTCGCGCGCAACATCCTCGTCCGAGCCGAGTCCGTCTCCCAGGGCAACCTCGCCTCCAGGGTCGAACCCGCGCTCAACACCGAGACCTACCGCAACGCCGTCATGAGCGCCACCGGATCCCTCGACCCCCTCGCAACCCCCGAGCAGGTCGCGCAGAACCCCATCGCAATCGTCGCCGCGATCCCCAACCAACGCGCCATCGCCCTCTCCAGGGTCGTCGCGCCGCGCCCCCTCACGAGCGAGCAATACAACGGCCAGATCGCCCAGCTCGTCCTCCTCGAAGGCGCACGCGAACTCCGCGCCGCCGTCGAAGAAACCGGCCGCACCCCCTTCGAACTCGAAACACTCAAGTCACGCTTCGGCGTCGAAGTCGTCTCCCGAAGAACCGACGACGGATCCGAAGAAAGCTGACCCTCCCCCAACAAACCCGCTCATCCACCCCCGATGAGCGTCACGATCTCGACCCGCTGCCCCTCCCGGAGCAGCGTCGTCGCGCGCTCACGCTTCGGGACAATCGCCTTGTCCACCTCCGCCGCGCACACCGCGTTCCCCATCCCCATCAGCTCGATCAGCCCCTCCACACTCGTCGAGTCCGGTACCTCACGCGCCTCGCCGTTCACGACCAGATTCATCGCATCACCTCGCTGAGCGCCAGCACCGCGCGTTCCTTCTCGTACTCGATCGCTTCCCCCCCATACCTTGGGTCCAGAAGCGTCAACGCCCCGAGCACCGCGCACCCCCGGATCCCCTCCCTCGTGCTGGGCTCGTGAATAAACACCCGAACCACCAGCACATCATCCGAGTCACGCGCGGCCATCCCGAACCACACCGTCCCCACGGGCTTCGCTTTCGACCCGCCCTTCGGACCAGCGATCCCCGTCACCGACACACACCGATCCACCCCGAGCCGCCCGAGCCCCCCGATCGCCATCTGCGCCGCGCACGCCGCGCTCACGGCACCACGCTCCCGATCGTCAAGCACTTCGCGCGACACACCCACACACCCCACCTTCACCTCGTTGTCGTACGACACGATCGAACCCAGGAACGCACCCGACGACCCCTCAATGCTCGTGATCGCCGCGCCCAACAAACCACCCGTGCACGACTCCACACACCCGATCGTCACACCTTCCTCGATCGCCCGCTTCAGAACCTCATCAGCAAACTGCAGTGTCGTGTACGGAAGCATGGTCATCCCATCAAAGTGTCAAACAACTCGGGCACACCCTGCGCATGGGTCGCCACCGTCTCCACGATCGGTGTCTTCCCAGCAATGTCCCGAAGATCCCGCACCAACTCGTGCTCACCCGGATGATCGGCCTTGTTGCACACGAACACATCCGCGATCTCAAGAATCCCCGCCTTATCCATCTGAACCGCATCCCCCATCCCGGGGGTCAACACCACCACCGTCGTATCCACAAACTCCCGGATCATCGTCTCGTTCTGACCCGCACCCACCGTCTCCACGAACACCGTGTCGTACACATCCCCGCCCTCACGCGCCCCACCGATCAGCTCGATCGCCTCCTTAAGACCGTGGTAGTCCTCCCCACGGATCGCCAGCGACCGATAGAACGCATGCTCCCCGATCGAGTTGAAGTCCACCCGGAGACGATCCCCCAGGAGCGCCCCACCCGTGATCGGGGACTTCGGATCAAACGCGATCACCGCGCACCGACCGAGCGACCCATCCGTCTCCGCCCGCCGCGCATGCTCACGAACAAGCTGCGCCACGAGCGTGCTCTTCCCGGCCCCCGGAGAACCCGTGAACCCGATCACTTTCGCCGGCTTCCGCCGACGCGCATCGGAGCGCATCGGTTTCTCATCGTGCATCAACGACAGATCCCGAGCAAGCTGCGCACTCGCATGACCCGACCCCACCGATTCGCTCAGCGCCCCCGTGCGCTCGCGCACCGCATTCACGATGTCCATCAGCCCCGTCCCCGTCGGGAAACACGCCGCAACCCCCATCGCCTTGAGCTTCTCCACATCCTCCGCCGGAAGAATCCCACCCATCAGCACCGGGATATCCGCGCGCCCCACCTTCTCCAACGCCTCGATCAGCTTCTTCCCGAGCACCAGGTGCGAGTTCGACATCATCGAAGCCGCGATGCAATCCACATCCTCGTCCCGAGCCGAGATCGCGAGCGACTCCGGCGTCTGCCAAAGCCCCGAGTAGATCACGTGCACCCCCGAGTCCCGCAGCGCCCGCGCGATCACCTTCACCCCCCGATCGTGCCCATCGAGCCCCATCTTCCCCAGCAGCACCCGTGGACGGTGGTCCAGATCCGCGCACCGATCCATCTTCTCGAACTCACTCGTCGCCGCTCCGAGCTGCTGCGCCATCGACACACCTCCATACACTCAAAAAAACCACGCCACACCATGGCGCAGGGCATGGATTCTACGCATCAACGAGCCCCGATCCCGCAGATTTGCCCCCACCCCATCAAGCCCCGCGCATACGATCCAGACCCACGATTCGAACCCAAAGGAGCCCCCCTATGAGCCACAACATCAACACCGTCGCCGTCATCGGATCCGGACAAATGGGCGGCGGCATCGCCCAGGTCGCCGCAACCGCCTCCTTCCCCACCACCATCTACGACCAATCCCCCGAAGCCCTCAAAAAGTGCGAAGCCCTCCACGACAAGCTCCTCGCGCGAGCCGTCGAGAAAGGCCGCATGTCCCAAGAAGATGCCGACGCAACCAAGTCCCGCATCACCTACGCCTCCGACCTCAGCGCCCTCGAATCCGCCGACATCGTCATCGAAGCCATCGTCGAGAACGCGCAGATCAAGAAAGACCTCTTCGCCAAACTCGCCCCCAAAATGACGGGCAACCAGATCTTCGCCTCCAACACCTCCTCCATCTCCATCACCGACCTCGCCACCTCCGTCGGATCCGCCGCCGACCGCTTCATCGGGATGCACTTCTTCAACCCCGTCCCCGTCATGAAGCTCGTCGAAGTCATCAAGGGACTCGCGACCTCCGAAGACACCACCAACCGGGTCCTCGCGCTCGCCGAAGCCATGGGCAAAACCGCCGTCCCCGCAAACGACCGCGCGGGCTTCGTCTCCAACCGCATCCTCATGCCCATGATCAACGAAGCCTTCTACACCTGGATGGAAGGCGTCGCCGAACCCGAGCACATCGACGAGATCATGAAGCTCGGCATGGCCCACCCCATGGGCCCCCTCCGCCTCGCCGACTTCATCGGCCTCGACACCTGCGCCAACATCATGGAAGTCATGGCCGATGGGCTCTCCGACCCCCGCTACCTCCCCTGCCCCCTCCTCAAGCAGCTCGTCACCGCCGGCCGCCTCGGAGACAAGTCCGGCCAAGGCGTCTACGACCACTCAAAGTAGTTCAAGTACACTCGGGTGGCGTAAAGGTGTCGTCTTCGACTCCTCCACGATCTGGAACCCCACCTGCCAAGTCACTGATTGAGTTTACAGACCACCAATGCGGTGGAACCCTTTTCAAGCAATGGGTGTTCGTCGATATGAAGATGATCGCCAGGATGTGAGGAATCCCAGTTGTATGCCATTGAAAGACATGCGTATGCAAGTGTGAGCATCCCATCTCGGTCGGCGTTGATCCATGCATGCTTGCCTTCGGGGTCACCAATAATCTGAATGGTGCCACCTTCGTTGTCAGAAAGAAGCCCTGTGTCATCGCTGTATTCTGGGATGTCGATGGTAATCTTCATATTCAGATGATACACAATGCCTTGTTGGCCAACAAACAAATCCGGTGCAGCTACCACCCCGGCCAATGAAAGCGCAAGGCGAATTTGGCAGACATAGAATCAACCCATGCCCACGCGCCTACAAATCCAGAATCTCCTCGAAAAGGAACCCAACGACCCCTTCCTCCTCTACGCGCTCGCGCAGGATCACGCAAAGCAGAACGAGCACGAAGAAGCCGTCCAAAGCTTCAAACAAACCCTCGAGCACGACCCCGACTACTGCTACGCCTACTTCCACATGGCCCGCTCCCTCCAAGCCCTGGGACGAGACGACGAAGCCCTCCGCACCCTCGACGAAGGGCTCGCCACCGCCCAGCGCGTCAACGACCCCAAAGCCATCTCCGAAATCTCGAGCTTCCGAGCCACCATCGCATGACCCGCCGCGCGCCCAAACGCGCCCCACGGGACATCCCCACCGACGGCTCATGCCTCGTCACCTCCATCCGTCTCTGCACCGACGAGCCCGACAAAGCCACCCTCCGGGTTGACAAGATCAACATGGGGCGCATCGAACGCGCCCTCCTCGACAAACACCACGTCAAAGAACACACCCCCTGGACCGACGACCTCGCCCAAGAGCTCGGCCCCATCCTCGCACGCTCACGCGCCCTCCGAGGCGCCATCCGTCTCCTCAGCACCCGTGACCGATCCAGCGCCGAGCTCCGCCGCGCCCTCAGACAACGCAACCACGACGACGAAGCCATCACCGCCGCCATCGAACGGCTCACCGAGTTCTCCATGATCGACGACGCGCGCTACGCGCGAAACCGCGCCAGCGCCATCGTCCGAACCAAATCCGCAGGCCCACGCTACATCCAAGCCAAACTCCGCGAGAAAGGCCTCGCCCAAACCCACATCACCCCCGCCGTCAACGAAGCCCTCGAAGACATCGACCTCCAGGACTCCGCGAACACCCTCGCAACCCGCGCAGCAGCGACCATGTCCCCCACCCTCGACCGGGAAACCCGCATCCGAAGAATCTCCGGCCGTCTCGCCAGGCGCGGCTTCGACCACGACATCGTCCGCAAAGCCATCGAACACGCGCTCGGCAACCTCGACGACTGACCCACCCAAAAACAACAACCCGGCACGCGCCAGCGCACCGGATCGAAAGTGACCCCAACGGGATTCGAACCCGTGTTCCCAGGATGAGAACCTGGTGTCCTGGACCTGACTAGACGATGGGGCCAGAAACAAAGAGTCGGGCCCATACGATAGACCCGACCCCAATCCGGTTCCAACACATGCCCCCCACCCCCCCCATCCCCAACACCATCCAGCGCCAAACACTCCCCATCGTCCTCCCGGACCCCGTCCTCCGCGCCCCCACCCTCCTCCTCTTCGGCGGGTCCTTCGACCCACCCCACATCGGACACACCACCCTCCCCGTCACCGCCGCAACCACCCTCGCGCAGCGCACGAACCTGAATCCCTCCGACATCCCCATCGTCTACGTCCCGGCCGCGCGCTCCCCCCACAAACAACACACCCCCACCCCCGACCACCACCGCGGCGCCATGCTCCGCGCCGCGCTCACCGACCTCGACCACCCCACCCACATCTGGGAACAAGAACTCGCCGACGCAAACCTCAACCCCAACGAACCAAGCTACTGGGCCGACACCTGGGCCATCCTCCAAACCATGCGCCCCACCTCGAACGACCGATTCCTCATCGGCGCCGACCAAGCCAAAGCCATGCACCGCTGGCACCGCTACCCCGAATACTGGCGCAGCGCCCTCGTCGTCCTCCGAGACATCGACTCCCCCGACTCCCTCATCGACGACCTCCGCAACACAAACGCCTGGTCCGACGACGACCTCAACCACTGGCGCCGCGCCTGTGTCAGCGCCCCCCTCATCGACTGCGCCTCCTCCACCATCCGCGCCCAGCTCGCGCAGGGCAACGACCCGAGCCCGTGCCTCGCGCCCAAAGTCCTCGACTACATCAAACGCGAATCCCTCTACACCACATAAAAGAGCCCCCGATCACTCGAGGGCTCCCAAGTCATACCTGTTTCAACGCATCACGCCATCGCGCACGCGCTCGAGCCGATCGCGCTCTTCAGCGCCTCGACCTTGTCCGTCTTCTCCCACGGGAAGTACGTCAGCCCGTCCTGAACGAACGACTCGCGCCCGAAGTGACCATGCGCCGCAGTCTTCCGGTAGATCGGCTTCCGAAGATCGAGCGACTCGATGATCCCACGGGGAGTCAGCGGGAACACCTCACGCACAGCCTTCGCCAGCTTCTCCTCATCAACACAAGCCGTCCCGAACGTCTCGACCAGCACCGACGTGGGCTCAGCCACCCCGATCGCGTACGAGAGCTGCACCTCGCACTGATCCGCAAGATCAGCAGCAACGATGTTCTTCGCGATGTACCGCGCCATGTAAGCCGCGCTCCGGTCCACCTTCGTCGGATCCTTCCCGGAGAACGCGCCACCCCCGTGACGGCCACGACCACCGTACGTATCCACGATGATCTTCCGCCCCGTCAACCCCGCATCACCGTGGGGACCACCGATCTCGAAGATCCCCGTCGGGTTCATGTGCACCTTGATCGACGGGTTCCACCACTCACCCAGCACGGGCTTGATGATGTGCTCGATCACCTCACGCTTCAGCACGTCCTGCTTCGAGTTCCACGACGGATCGTGCTGCGTCGAGAGCACCACCGTGTCGATCGCCACGGGCTTCCCGTGGTCGTACTCCACCGTCACCTGAGACTTCGCATCCGGCCGCAGACCCGGGATCGTGTTCTCCCTCCGCACCTGCGCCTGACGTTCCACCAAACGATGGGACAGCATGATCGGGAGCGGCATGTACTCATCCGTCTCCTTACACGCAAACCCGAACATCATCCCCTGATCCCCCGCGCCCTCACGGTCCACACCAGCAGCGATATCCGGGCTCTGCTTGTTCAGCGCCACCATCACCGCGCACGACTCCGCGTCGAAACGCATATCCCCCGACGTATACCCGATCTCACGGATCACCCCGCGCACCACATCCGGAATATCCACATACGTCCCCGTCGTCACCTCACCAGCAACAACCACAAGCCCCGTCGCAACCATCGTCTCACACGCAACCCGAGAATGCGCATCATCACGGAGCATCTCGTCCAGGATCGCATCAGAAATCTGATCCGCAATCTTGTCCGGGTGACCCATCGAAACAGACTCAGACGTAAACAGGTGAGATTCAGGCATGGAAAGTGTCCTTGCTTCGTTCGTCGTACACCGGCCAATCGCCGGCCTTGAACCGTATGTGCGGATAAACGGATGATACCGATCCGCCCATAGTTATAGTACCATCAACACACCCGATCCAACCACCCCCCACCCCCCCACGATCCCACAACCCAGAATCCTCCCCAAACCATGCCCCCCCTCACCTGGTTCACCCTCCTCTCCTTCATCCTCACCACCATCGCCGCCGCCCTCCTCGCCGCGGCCATCTTCGCCAAACGCATCATCAGCTCCCGCACCCCGCGCTGCCCCAACTGCAAATACCCCCCCCCCCCCCCCCCCCCCCCCCCCCCCCCCCCCCCCCCCCCCCCCCCCCCCCCCCCCCCCCCCCCCCCCCCCCCCCCCCCCCCCCCCCCCCCCCCCCCCCCCCCCCCCC
>Ga0256829_1001423_pt1 | contig 19772 bp, 16 predicted proteins | sample 131447metaG_FD_185979 | JGI IMG/M metagenome (GOLD analysis project Ga0256829, IMG submission 185979) | Hydrothermal vent microbial communities from Lau Basin, Pacific Ocean - 131-447 | ecosystem: Environmental > Aquatic > Marine > Hydrothermal vents | place: Pacific Ocean: Lau Basin | collected...
AATGGCGCAAACTCGATGGCGCGTTTCGCCTGCCAGAAATTATCGAGGGGGTTGAATTCAAGGACGGGATCAAGCAGGAAAAACATGCCGCCTGATTACAGCGTCACCAACTTTTGGGCATAGCTCCCCCCCATCGGGCTGCGGGCTTTTCGTGGAACGGCGGCGCGCCTCTCTCTGCGCAACACCGCCCCGCCCGACCCCAGCCATTAGGGAAACACCCATGAACCTACTTGCCAAAGGGCCTCTGCAAAAGGAAAAACTTGAAGGCGGCAGGCGCCTGATCCTGCACACCCCTTTTCAACCCGCGGGCGATCAGCCAAGCGCCATTGCCGAGCTGGTCCAAGGGATCAACGCCGGCGAACAGAACCAAGTGTTGCTTGGCGCAACTGGCACCGGCAAGACATTCACCATGGCCAAAGTGATCGAGCAGACCCAGCGCCCGGCCATCATCCTTGCCCCCAACAAGACGTTGGCGGCCCAGCTATACGGCGAATTCAAGAGCTTCTTCCCGGAAAATGCGGTCGAGTATTTCGTCAGCTTCTACGACTATTATCAGCCCGAGGCCTATGTGCCGCGCTCGGACACCTATATCGAAAAGGAAAGCCAGATCAACGAGCAGATCGACCGGATGCGCCACGCCGCCACACGCGCGCTGCTGGAGCGTGACGATGTCATCATTGTCGCCTCGGTCAGCTGCATCTACGGCATCGGCTCGGTCGAAACCTACGGCGCCATGACGCTGGATCTTGAGGTCGGCACCAGCTATGAGCAACGCCAGATCATGCAGGATCTGGTCGCCCAGCAATACAAGCGCAATGACAACGCATTCGCCCGTGGCACCTTTCGCGTCCGCGGCGACAGCCTTGAAATCTGGCCGGCCCACCTCGAAGATCGCGGTTGGCGGCTGTCCTTTTTCGGCGACGATCTGGAAAGCATCACCGAGTTCGACACCCTGACCGGCGCCAAAACCGGAGCCCTTGACAAGGTGCGTATCTATGCAAACTCGCATTACGTCACTCCCAAACCGACCCTCCGGCAGGCGATCAAGGAGATCAAAAAAGAGCTGGACCTGCGCCTGAAACAATTCGAGGCCGAAGGAAAATTGCTGGAGGCCCAGCGCCTTGAACAACGCACCAGATTCGATCTGGAGATGATGGAGGCGGCCGGATTCTGCAACGGGATCGAGAACTATTCGCGCTATCTCACCGGCCGCGCACCGGGTGAGCCGCCCCCCACCCTGTTTGAATACATCCCCGACAACGCCATCGTCTTCGCTGACGAAAGCCACGTCTCCGTGCCCCAGATCGGCGGCATGTACAAAGGCGACCACCGGCGCAAATCAACACTGGCCGAACACGGCTTTCGCCTGCCCAGCTGCATGGACAACCGGCCGCTGAAATTCGAGGAATGGGACGCCATGCGCCCGCAATCGGTGTTTGTCTCGGCCACCCCGCAGAAATGGGAGCTGGCACAATCCGGGGGCATCTTTGCCGAGCAAGTGATCCGCCCAACCGGCCTCTTGGACCCCGAGGTCGAGATCCGCCCGGTTGACACGCAGGTCGATGACCTCTTGGACGAAGTGCGCACCGTCGCAGCCGCCGGATACCGCACGTTGGTGACCACGCTCACCAAACGCATGGCCGAGGATCTGACCGAATACATGCACGAGCAGGGCATCCGGGTGCGCTATATGCACAGCGACATCGACACGCTGGAACGCATCGAAATTTTACGTGACCTGCGCCTTGGCGCCTTTGATGTTCTGATCGGGATCAACCTCTTGCGCGAGGGGCTCGACATCCCGGAATGTGGGCTGGTGGCGATACTGGATGCGGATAAAGAGGGCTTTTTGCGCTCCGAAACCTCGCTGATCCAGACCATCGGGCGCGCGGCACGAAACGCCGAGGGCCGCGTCATCATGTATGCGGACCGGGTGACTGGCTCGATGGAGCGCGCCCTGAACGAGACCAACCGCCGACGGGAAAAACAGATTGCCTATAATCTTGAGCACGGCATCACCCCGCAAACGATCAGGAAGAATGTCGAGGATGTCCTCTCGGGGCTCTATGAAGGCGACACCGATCAATCGCGCATCACCGCCAAAGTTGAAAAACCTCTGGTCGGGGCCAATCTGGCCGCCCATCTCGAGGGGTTGCGTCAGGCGATGTTGAAAGCCGCCGAAAATCTGGAGTTTGAAGAGGCCGCGCGCCTGCGCGACGAGCTGCACCGTCTCGAGGCCGTGGATCTGGCCATCAGTGACGATCCACTGGCGCGTCAAACAGCGGTTGTGGCGGCGATCGAACAGGCCCAACAGGCCGCGGGGCGCTCGAACGCGGGCAAGCCGGGCCGCCCGGCACGACCTAGCAAGCGCCACCCAAAAGGGCGGCGTTAAAAGATTTCAACAAGGTGTCAAGGCATCCTAGCGCAGGACATGAACCGAGCAATCCGCATGACGCACCACCCGTGCCGCGGTCGAGCCCAGAAAATAATCCTGCAGGCCGGGCCGGTGCGATGCAATCACGATCAGATCGATATCCATTTCCCGGGCATAATCCACAATGGCCGGGCCGGGATAGCCCCGAATGACATCCACCTCGACCCCCTTGATGCCGCCAAGATCCGCCTTCAGGGCGATCCGCGCATCTTCGACATTCTTTTCGATCTGCCCCTCCGGCAGGTATTGCGAGATATAGGGCGGCACCTGCTCGACCACGGTCAGAACCGTAATCCGCCCGCCCTCGTCCTTCAGGGTTTCGGCAATCTCGACCGCATCCGAGGCCTTGTGCTCGTGGTCAAGGGCGATGGGGATGAGGATATGTTTATACATGACGACCGTCTCTTTCTTTTTCTTCAATGCTGGCCCCAATTCCGGGCAGTTTCCATGACCTATATCAAGCCTCATTTCCACGCATTTCAACCCCTATAACGTTTCGACAAAATATTCTCATCACCAAAACGCGACCACCTCCTGGGCAGCCGCGTCTCAAAATCTTAGAGGCCATCGGCGACGCCCAAGCGGCCGGAGCGCCCCCCTAAATCAGACCGTCGGCCCGCACCGTGGCATAGACCTTGCCACTCACCGGTTCGGACCAGTGCAGCTTGATCTCAGTACCATTCGGCCCCAGCCCCGGCACCGCATAAGGCGCGGTATAAACCCCGGCTCCGGCGGCCGACTTGATCTGGTTATGCGCCATGACCCCGACGACCCGGCGCGTCTTGCCGCCAAAGGGCAGGTTGGCGACAAGATCCGCCGACCAGGTCAGGCTGGCGGTCAGCTGGTTCATCTCATGGGTGACCGGGTTGGCCATCTTTGCGGTGACGTTGTTGAAGGTGTTGCCGTTGATGCGCAAGTTCAGGAACCGGTCCGCCAACAGCGGCGCAATCGAGCTGTCCACCTCTTCGACCCGATCCAGCGGCCCGCCGCTGTGCTTGAAAGTGTTGCCGGTCACCGTTAGCCCATTGATGTAATGCCCCCTGCCATAGGGCTTGATGCGCAAAAAGCGGAACCAGTGCGGCGCCTGACCGGCATAAAAGATATTGCCTTCGATGGTCAGCGCCCCGAACGAGAACCCACCGGTGTTGTTGGGCGTCGAATCATGTTCATTGCCCCAGTCCAGCGAGCAATTGTCGATGTAATTGGCGCTGACCAGCGTTGTCGGATTGTTGTGGCTCAGGATGATCCCGGCCGTGCGCTGGTTGGTCTTGGCGTTGTCCCCTTGGAACACATGGTTCTGCTGGATCATATAGCCGGTCCCCGCCAACACCGCAAAATGCTTGAACCGCACAGCCCGGTTCTCGCGCAGCTTGGCATCATTTGCGTTGATATTGACCCCGATGGTCACCCGATCCGCGACATTCAGGGCCTGTTCGTTGGACAGGAACTGGTTGCGATCCAGTTGCAGCCCCGAACAGCCATGCCCGATCGAGGTCACCCCCCGATCCTTGGGAGCAGTGACAAAGCAATCCCGCAGTTGAAACGCCAGCCCGTCAGATGGCAGCATCAGGGCGCTGCATTTGCCCTGACACAGGAACTCGACATCGCTGACGTTAAAACGCTGCAAGAAGGTAAAGCCGCTAAAATCCAGAAGATACTTGAAGCGCGTGAACGTATAGGTCTGCTGCGCCGGGGCGCCATAAAGAGGCAGGCTCAGCTCGATCGTGCCAGCGGCGATATTTTTTGCGCGCACATAAACCTCGCGCCCAACCCCCGCGCCTTCGACCAGCGCGCCAACCGGAACCTGCGCGACCGCAGCGACGTTGCTCAGAACCGTCGGTCGGGTCGGGTCATAGCTGGCCAGAGAGCTGACGACCTCATTCGCCCAGACCGGGCTGCCGTCGCTCTCAAGCTGGCCATTGCGCAGCACCCGCCGGTTGCCATAGGTGTCCTGATTGCCCACCGCCGCATGGACATCGAGTGGCGCACTCAGGGTAACCCGCAATCCCCTCATATCCAGTGAATCGTGGTCGGAAAAGTTGAACAGCGCCTGCAGCGCCTTCTTCAGAGCCAACTCCTCGTTGCCAAAGGCGTCAACATAGCTCGGCAGATCGAAATTGCGCGTCAGGGCCAGACGTACGGCGGCCGGCGTTGTTACCACCCCTTCAAAGCGCACTTCGGACATGAACGTTACGTTGCTGCCCAGATGATAGGTCCCGGTCGAAACCAGAACCTTGCGCCCCTTAGCATCTGCATCGGCCGCCCGGAATGCCGCGCTGTCGTCGCTTACACCATCGCCCTTGGCCCCGTAATCGCGCACATCGACCCAATCCATCAGCTTGCGATAGAACACATGGGTTACGTCCTCGATGCGGATATTCTCGACCCGAATCGTGCCGCCGCTCGGCCCGGTCAGATCCAGCCCGAAATGGCCAAAGGTCGGGGCGGCCCCCCAGACCAGATCGACGCCCCGGCGATTGCCCGCACCAATGATCGCACTGACCTCGACGATATCGCCATAGGCTGTCAGGGACACCGGCGTGCCAACCTCGCTGATCCCGGTGACATGCACACCACTGGCATCCCCGGCCCAGCCGGCAATAGACACGCTGGGCAGATTGCCGTTGACGGCCTTGACGCGCGCCGAAACCCGCAAATACATCCCCGGCAGCATCGGAGTCCTGCCGGTATAGCGTAGCTTCTGCGTGGCCACGGTCTTTTGCAGCTCCAGACAGGCGCCAAAATCGCTGTCCGACGGAATCAAGACAGCCCCCCCGGCGACATCATAGGTCGTTTGCCCGACTGTGCCATCCTGATCGGACCATAGGTTTAACCCGGCGCTGAATGCAGGCGGCATCAGATCCACGCCATCGGTAATCACCTTGTTCATGTAAAATCCTTTCTGCTCAAATTTTGGGCAGTGGCGATTGCGCACAGCCCACCCGCCCGAAAGCCGGGCGTGTCAAATTCATTCTCTTGCTGGAAAACCGAGTTTGCGGGAATCGGTGCAGGCGGGTTTAGCGCAAAAACCTTAAGGGGCGGTTAATCAGCGCGATTTTTCCGGCTTTGTTTGACAAAATGCGCTTTACCCTGTCCATTGGGTGGAAAACCCGACCAATGGATGGAACCTTAGATGCTGGCACTCTTGAAAATCATTCACTTTATGGCGCTTGGCACAGGGGTTGGCCTCGGGGTCGCCAACATGGTGATCGGCCCACGTGCCGCCGCTGCCGGAGCGGCAGGAAACCCGGCGATCATGGCCGCGCTGCGCACCGTACAGGGCAGCTTGGGGCGCATCGGCCTTGGCGCCATTATCCTCTTGTGGATCACCGGTCTCTGGATGTGGCTTGGTTATGACAACGCTACACTGGCACCGGTGTTTCTGGCCAAGATCGGCTTTGCGGTGATCCTGACGGGGATTTCCCTTGACCTCAACCTGAAGGGCACGCGCGCCGCAAAGGGTGGGCCAAAACCCGATCCCGCCTATGTGAAACGCGCCGGCATGGTGATGGGGCTCATGTCATTTCTGGCCGTCACCGCGGCGGTCATTGTCTTTCACTAAGGCCATCGCGGCGCACCCCTGCCTCAAGATGTTGCCCTCAGCAACTCACCAGCCAGAGCACGATTGATCAGCTCAACCGTTTCATCCACCCCGTAAAGAGCGATAAAACCGCCAAACCGGGGCCCTTGTGACGCCCCCAGCAAGACTTCGTAAAGCGCCTTGAACCAATCGCGCAGGGGCTCAAATCCGTGGTCTTTTCCGACTGCAAAAACAAGGCTCTGGAGCGCATCTCCATCCTGCCCACCGGGCCAGTCCCGCAACCGTCGACACAGATCCTCAATCGCCGCGCGCTCCTTTTCATCCGGCAAACGGAAGGCACGCGTCGGCGCCACGAAATCGTTGAAATACCGAACCGCAAACCCCGCCGCCGCATCCAGATCGGGGTGGGTTTCTGGGCTGGCCTCGGGGGCATAACGGCGGATGAAGCCCCACAGCCCCTGCTTGTCGGTGGCCCCAGCGACGCTTGCCAGATTAAGCAGCATGGCAAACGGCACGACCATGTTTGATTTCGGCGGCTGGCCGTTATGGATATGCCAGACGGGGTTGTTCAACCGCTGCGCCGGGTCCTGCCCGTCAAAGGCGCGCAGGTGCTGGTGATATTCATCCACCGCCTTGGGGATCACATCAAAATACAGCCGCTTGGCGGTTTTGGGCTTTTGATACATGAATAAGGACAGGCTCTCGGGGGCGGCATAGGTCAGCCAGTCTTCCATACTCAGGCCGTTGCCCTTTGATTTTGAGATTTTCTGCCCCGCTTCGTCATTAAACAGCTCATAAGTCAGGCACTGGGGTTGCGGCTCACCCAGCACGCGGCAGATTTTCGTTGCCTGCGTAACGCTGTCGATCAGATCCTTGCCCGACATTTCGTAATCCACGCCCAGCGCGGCCCAGCGCATCGCCCAATCGGGCTTCCACTGCATCTTGACATGGCCGCCGGTGACGGGAACCTCCACCACCTCGCCGTCCGGCTCCAGATAGGTGATCGTGCCTTTGGCCACGTCGCGCGACAGCGTCGGCACCTGCAACACATGGCCGGTTTTGGGGCTGATTGGCAGGAACGGCGAATACGACGCCTGACGCTCCGCGCGCAAGGTCGGCAGCATGATTTCCATCACCGCATCGAACCGCTCAAGCACCCGCAACAGCATCGCATCGAACCGCCCGCCGGTGTAATATTCGGTTGAGCTGGCGAATTCGTAATCAAACCCGAACTGGTCTAAAAACGCCTGAAGTTGCGCGTTGTTATGGGCGCCAAAACTGTCGTGACAGCCAAACGGATCGCGCACCCGCGTCAGCGGCAGGTTCAGATCCTCGGCCAGCATTTCCTGATTCGGCACGTTGCCCGGCACCTTGCGAAACCCGTCCATATCGTCGGAAAAGCACAGCAGCTTGGTCGGAATGTCGCTTAAAACCTCGAACGCCTGACGCACCATCGTGGTGCGCGCCACCTCGCCGAAGGTGCCGATATGGGGCAGGCCCGACGGCCCATAGCCGGTTTCAAACAGCACATAGCCCTTTTTCGGCGGCGTCTTGGCATAGCGCTTGACCAGCTTGCGCGCCTCTTCAAAAGGCCAAGCCTTCGACTTCATCGCCAGATCGCGCAAATCGCTCATCGGTGGTTCCATTCATCATTCATGCGGAGTTTCCCCCGCTCTGTCGGGGGTAGAGCCAGCTTCCTATTGCCCTCATCGCCGCACGTCAATAATCTCGGCGCGAAATCAACCCCGGAGATGCCCCTTGAACACGCCTCGCACACCGCCCACCCTCCCCTCGCTCAGCGCACAGGACGCGCTGGTGGCCTTGATGGTTGCCGTTTCGGTGTCCGACGAATCGATCAAGACCTCGGAACTGGTCACTATCGAGCGGATCGTGAACCACCTGCCGGTCTTTGGCGGCTTTGATCTGGACCGGATCAAGACCATCTCGCAAACCGTGTTTGATCTTTTAGAAGAAGAGGACGGGCTGGACGCGCTCTTTGGTCTGGTGCGCGCCGCACTGCCCGAGCGCCTGCATGAAACGGCCTATGCGCTGGCCTGCGACGTCGCCGCCTCGGACGGTCACCTGCGCGAGACCGAGCTCAGGTTTCTTGAGGAAATCCGCTATGAACTGGACATCGACCGCCTGCATGGCGCCGCCATCGAGCGCGGGGCGCGGGCGCGCCACATGCCTCTTTAGGGCGTCGGCCTCATTCCGGGCTAACCACCCTGTCAGCCGCCGTAGCCGCCACCATGCCCGCCACCGGAGTCTCCGCCGGGCTCGTTCTGGAGCTGCTGCTGGGTTGTTTGAACCGGCGGCGCCTTTTTAACGACAGGCTTGCTGGATCCGTTCGGATCACACCCGCCGCCCATAAGAAATATCTCGCTGACCGCGAAGATCGCGGCGACAAAGACAGCATTTTTCAGGGAAATTCTCATCGTCAAAACCCCTTTCTAGCGGTTTCTCAGGGCCCGTGACCTGCCTCTATCGCAGATCAGGCAAAACCCGGCCGAGGCCTCCGGCAAATACGTTATAACGAAAATGTGATTCGGTCGATTCCCATTTCGGATGACGCTGGGTCAACGCGGTTTCAGATGCAAATCGGCCACGCAAATCAGGTGATCCGCCTCGGTGGTCAAGATCTGGCGCAACCGGTCAGGCCGGCCCTCCGAAACAAGCGAGCGGATATGAAAGCGCTGATCCTGAAACAGGGGCGCAACAAAGCGGATTCGCATCAGGCCGATCCGGTAAGCGTCACAGCTCGGTGGCAGCACAAATTCGGCCAATCCGGCCAGAATCATGCCCGGCACTACCGGCGCCGCAAGGCCAAGGCGGGCCGCCGCACGAGCGTTTGCGTGAATCGGGTTCCGATCCCCGGTCAGGGCAGAATATGTGACCAGATGCGCCGCAGTGATCCCGCGCAGACTGACCTCATGCGATATCTTTCCCATCCGGGATCGGGGATAGCGGACCGGGGACGCAAAATCCGCACCCGCATCGAACAGGCGCTGAACCCCGGTCTGCCCCCGCATCACGACGACGCCGGAATCATCAGTGAGGGAAAAATCCAGACGCGACAGCGCATCTTTCGCCGACTCGACCCCGACCCTCAGGTCGGCCCTCAAATCGGCCCCGACCCTCAAGGCCCGCAGCATCTCGATCATCTGAGACTCGTGCAACAGGATCGGCCCCGGCTCCCCCAGGCTTTCGCCCCCATCAGCAAGCCCCGCCAGCGCCGCCAATCGGCCAAACAGCAGCACCGGCGCAACGAAAGGCACCGCTCCAACAGGAGCGGGCCGTCCCAACGCGTCGGCCAGAAGATCGGCCAAGCCGTCGACCGAAGCACGGTCAATCCCCCCCGGGATCACCAAGGTCTTGCCCTCTCCAGTCATCATCAGGCGCCAGCGCCACGAAAAACCAGTGACGCGTTGATCCCGCCAAAAGCGAATGAATTCGACATGGCCGCCCCAACAAAACCATGCCCGTTCGCCAGAACCGGGGTCGCACCGATGGCCGGATCCTCGGCGGTGAAATTGATATTCGGGGGCGCAACCCCATTACTCAACGCGCCGATGGTCACGATGGCCTCCAGCGCCCCGCCGGCCCCCAGCGCGTGACCGTGCACAGGTTTGGTCGAGGAAAATTCCGGCAACCTTGCGCCAAAAACCTGCCGCATGGCCGTGACCTCGGCCAGATCGTTGGCAATCGTTCCGGTGCCGTGGGTGTTCACATAGCCGACCTCATCGGCCGTCATCCCTGCGTCCTGCAGCGCTGCGGCCATGCTGCGCGCCGCACCAGCGGGATTGGGCCGCAGCAAATCGCCCGCATCGCCGCTGCTGCCATACCCCGCCAATTCCGCCAAAATCGGCGCCCCGCGCGCCTCCGCACTGTCGCGGGATTCGACGATCAGTATTCCGGCTCCCTCGCCCAGCACCATGCCGTTTCGGTCCTCCGAGAACGGGCGGCACAGATCCGGGGTCATGACCCGCAACATCTCCCAGGCGCGGAATGTGCCGGCAACCAGACAGGCCTCGCTGCCCCCGGCCAGACAGCGCGAGATCGCGCCCGAACGAATCAGCTGCGCAGCCAGTCCGATCGACTGGCTGGCCGAGGCACAAGCGGTCGAGATGCAACTCACCGGCCCGGTTGCTCCGAACTCCATTGACACCCACGACGCCGCCGCATTGGCCATGATCTTGGGAATGCTCATGGCATCCAGACGCGCCGCATGATCGGCACCAAAGGCCAGATAATTCCGATCCAGAGTGGCCCCACCGCCAAACCCCGAGCCGATGATCACCCCGCATTGCGATCCGAAATCATCGGCGCCAAGACCGGCCGCGGCCACTGCCTCGCGGGCGGCATAAAGCGCGGCCATCGCGGTTGGGTCCTGAAATCTCGCCTGCTGTCCCTGCGTGATCTGCGTGGCAAGCTCGGGCGGGATTGCCGCCATGCGCCTGACCTTTTGTCGGGGAATTTCAGGGAAATCCCGCGTGCCGACGCCGCTTTTGCCGTCTTCGCAGGCGCGCCACAGGGCCTCGGCCCCAAGGCCACAGGCGGACACCGCGCCCATGCCGGTGATGACAACACCGCTCAACCGTCGCGCGCCTCGATCTGTGCCATGACCTTGCGGGTCACAACCTCCAACAGCTCGGCCACGGTGCTGACGCCGGACAACTCTTTATCCACCGACAGATAAACGTCGTATTTTTCCTCAATTGCCATCAGAATCAGAACGAAATCGGCCGACTGGATATCCAGATCGGCCAACTTGGACTCAAGGCTCAGCCGGGTGGTATCAACCATCCCCTCCATCGCCACGATCTCAAGGATTTCGGCCGAGAGGGCCTTGCCAGTCAGGTGCTTGCCGCTCATTCAGTCACTTTCTACCAAACCACATGACATTGTGTTACGACGGGGACACTAGGGCATATCCCTCCCATACGAAAAGCATTATTAACCATAATGACTCGAATTTTTGAAAGATCGTTGTTGCGTACCCTCGTTTTCTTTCTGGCGGCATCTCTGGGATCGGTCCCGTTTCTTGCCGCGCTGCCGTTTTTCCTGTTGCCGACCCGGCTGGGCTGGCCGATCGTGGTGCTCTATCTGAAAATGCTGCTGTTTTTGCTGCGCCACATCTGCAAGCTGGACTTCGAGGTGCGCGGGCGTGAAAACCTGCCCCCCTCGCCCTGCCTGATTGCGCCACAGCACCAGTCAACATGGGAGAACCTGTTTTTTCAGGTCGTGTTCGACAATCCGGCGATGTTCGTCAAAAAAGAGATATTCAGCTATCCGATCGCCGGCCTCATCGCCACCAAGAACCGCCATATCATGACGGACCGCACCGGCACTCTGGCGTCATTAAAGCGCAGCTTCGATGCCGCACGGGCCCACGTACGCGACGGGCGGGACATTCTGATCTATCCCGGTGGCACCCGACGCCCCCCGGGGCAACCTCAAGAGATCCGCCCCGGGGTCGGCGCACTTTACCGGGTGCTGGGATGTCCTTGCGTGCCGGTCCGCCTGAATACCGGCTATTTCTGGCCGCGCGGCAGTTGGACCAAATATCCGGGTCTGATCGTCATCGACATTCAGCCGGCCATTCTGCCGGGCCTGACCAGAGCTGCGTTTCGCGCGCGCCTGACCGAAACCTTGAACGTCACCCTGCCGCCGGGCCACCCCCCATCGCAAAGGAAAACACCCTGACATTTTCGTCCCATATCACCTTCCCCGGCTTTGGAGCGGAAATCCTGTCCGTCTCGTTCGGGCCCTATTCTCTGGCCTTCCACTGGTATGCCATGGCCTATGCGCTGGCCTTTCTCTGGGCCTGGCTCTGGATCCTCAAGCTGGTCGCAACCCCGCGCCTATGGCCCGACGATACCCCTCCCATGAGCACCGATACCGTCAACGGCGGACGCTTGTGGATTTTTCTTGGCGTCGTCCTCGGGGCCCGGATCGGCTATGTGCTGTTTTACAATCCGGCCTATTATCTGCGCCACCCGATCGAGGTTCTAACCCTCTGGAACGGTGGCATGTCCTTTCACGGCGGCGTCATCGGAGTGGTGATCGCCGGGCTGATCTATGCCTCACGCCACCGTATCCCGCGACTCAGCGGCTTTGACTCGCTGGCAATGACCCTTCCGTTTGGCCTGTTTATCGGGCGGATCGCCAATTTTTTCAACGGTGAGCTGTGGGGCCACCCCAGCAGGCTGCCTTGGGCGATGGTCTTTCCCGGGCCGCGCGCGCAGATCTGTCCCGAGGGCTGGATTGGTCCCTGCACGCGCCATCCCTCGCAGCTCTATGAGGCGCTGCTTGAGGGGCTGTTGTTGAGCGCAGTTCTGTTCTGGCTGGCTTGGCGCCGCAACGCGCTGAAAATTCCCGGCCAGATCAGCGCCGTGTTTCTGCTGGGCTACGGGCTGGCCCGCTTTACCGCCGAGTTTTTTCGCCAGGCCGATCCTCAGTTCACCTCGACCGACAACCCGCTTGGCCATGTGCTGCGCCTTGGTCACGGGCCGGACGCTCTGGGGCTGACGATGGGGCAGATCCTGACCTTGCCCATGATTCTGATCGGGCTCGGGGCTCTGGTCTATCTGCGTCGGCGCGCAGCGCGGTCAAAGAAACCTTGAACGAAACGCCGACAGGTTGTTATAAAATCGAAGGTATAACACCAATAATACAACCGGGAGACATCATGAAAACGAAATTGATCGGCGCCATCGGCGCTGCACTGCTGGCGTTGGCGCCTGTCGCGACCTCGGCAAAAACCGTGATCCGGGTGACGTTGCAATTGCCGGCAACGCATTCTCTGGGTCAAAACTGGCTGGCCTTCAAGAAGATCGTCGAAGAAAAATCCGGCGGCGATCTCGAGGTTCAGCTGTTCCCGTCAGCCCAACTTTACAAGGACAAGCAGGTGCCCCAAGCGGTGGGGTCCGGCGCCATCGAGGCGGGCTCGGCGTTTCTGGGACGTTTCGCCGGATCTGTTCCTGCGGTCGAGGTCGTCAACCTGCCGTTCTTTTTCCGCGACGAAGCGCATTTGCGCGCCGCCGTCAGCACCGGTTCGCCGATGCGCAACATCCTTGATGCGGCGGTGTTGAAGGAAACCGGCGCCAAGGTTCTGTGGTGGCAGGCGTTCGGGCGCAACATCTATCTCGACAATGGCAAGCCGATCCGCGTTCCCGCCGACCTCAAGGGGAAAAAGGTGCGCACCTATGGCAAGATCCTCGGCTGGACGGTCGAGGCGCTGGGCGGCGCGCCGACGCTGATGTCTGGTTCAAAGCAGTTTCTGGCCTATCAGCAAGGGGCCGTCGATGTCGGCATGACCGGCACCTCGGCCGTCAAGAGCCGCAAGCTCTACGAGGTCATGCACAACATGACGCTGAGCTATGACAGCGCCATCGAGTTCGTGGCCATCATGAACAATGATTTCTTCAATTCGCTGTCGCCCAAGGATCAAAAGATCATCACCGATGCGGCTGCGGTGGTGGAAAAACAGCTGCGCGATCAGGTTTATTCCGGCGAAGCACAGATTGTCTCGGAGCTGCGCGGCAAGATGAACGTGGTTGATCTGACCCCGGCAGAGCGTGCCCAATGGGTTGCGGCGACAAAATCGGTTGTCGAGCGGTTCCGCAAAGCAGTCGGACCAATGGCCGACAAGGTGATCGCCGCGGCGCAAAGCCTCTGACACCAACGAAAACCCGGATTGGGCGAGGGTGGACCTTTCCCAATCCGGCATGTCTTGGGGGCGTGAATGGTTCGGATTCTGGTTCGGCTTATCGACGCGATCAGTGAATTTTCCGGTCGGCTGGCGGCCTGGGCCTTCGTCGCGGTCGGGTTCTTCATCACCTACGAAATTGTTATGCGCTATGTCTTTATCCGCCCGACGATCTGGGTGGACGAGGTCTCGCGCATCACCCAAATCTGGGCGGCCTATCTTGCCGCCGGATTCGCCCTGAAACACCGCGAGATGATCGTGATCGATGTTGCCTTTCGCAAGGAGGGCACGCTATTGCGTCGGCTTGTGGACAGTTTCGCCCTCTTGGTGATTGCCGCTTTTTGCGTGGTGACGGTCTGGTACGGGGTTCAGATCTGGTGGGCCTCAACCATTCGCGGCCACACCACCGACAGCTATCTTGCGGTGCCGAAATGGTTCACGCAGGCCTCGATCTGGGTCGGCTTTGGCCTGCTCGGGCTACAAACCGTCGCCGAGATGGTCAAGATCTGGCGCGCGCCCGCATCGCCCCGTGGGGACAGCGCCGCCCAAGGCAGGTTCGGGGCCGGGACATGACCGCCTTCGCCATTCTTCTGGCGCTGCTGGGTCTGATGGTCCTGCGCGTGCCTATCGCGTTCGCGCTGGGAGCGCTGGGGGTCTTTTTGCTGTGGGCCTTTCCGCTACCCCTGAACGCGGTGCCGCAACGTCTTTACGGCACCATGGACAGCTTTGAATTGCTGGCAGTGCCGATGTTCCTGTTGATGTCGAACGTGCTGCTGAAGGGCGGCATCGGCCAGGACCTGTTCGCCGCGGTGCAAAGCTGGGTCGGCCACTGGCCCGGCGGGCTGGGGATTGCCACAATCCTGTCCTGCGGACTGTTTTCGGCCGTTAGCGGATCGTCGGTTGCCACCGCTGCCACCATTGGCACCGTGGCCATCCCCGAGATGACGGCGCGCGGCTATAATCGGCCGTTCGTGCTTGGCCTTCTGGCCGCGGGGGGGACGCTGGGCATCCTAATTCCGCCCTCGATTCCGCTGATCCTTTATGGTGTGGTCACGGAAAACTCGATCCCGACGCTGTTCATGGCCGGGATCGGGCCGGGGCTGTTTCTGCTGTCGGCCTTTATCGTCTACAGCATTCTGTGGGCGCGCTTTGGCCCCGATTACCAGCCCAGCCCGCGCGCCAGTTGGGCCGAGCGCCGGCACGCCAGCCTCAGGGCCATTCCCACGGTCTTGCTGGCCATTGGCATCATCGGCTCGATCTATCTGGGCGTTGCGACACCCTCGGAAAGTGCCGGCATGGGCTTTGTCATGGCGCTCCTCATCACCGCGCTGATGGGGCGGCTGACGCGCGAAAACCTGCGCGCGGCGACCCATGATGCGATGAAAACCACCACGGTCGTGTTCCTGATCATCGCCGGGGCCAAGGTGTTTTCCTATGCGATCACGCTTTATCGTATCCCACAGGACATCTCGACCGCCCTTTCGACCAATATCAGCCAGCCGGGCCTGTTCATTCTGGCGGTGGGGCTGGTGCTGCTGTTCATGGGGTTTTTCCTTGAAAGCCTGTCGATGCTGCTGATCATGGTGCCGGTTCTCTACCCGTCTCTGGACAGCATGGGGATTAATCCGATCTGGTTCGGGATTTTCTTTGTCGTTCTGATCGAGACTGCCCTGATCACACCGCCCGTCGGCATGAACCTGTTCATCATTCAGGGGGTGGGCAAGGCGCGCCTGTCCGAGGTCGTGCGTGGCGCCTGGCCCTTTGCCCTGATCATGCTGGGCACAACGGCGGTCCTGTGGTTCTGGCCGGCACTAGCGCTGTTCATCCCCACCCGACTGTAGGACGCAAACCCCTTTTCTGTGCTCCATACGCGGCGAATCGCCCGAGCCTTTGACGTTGACAGTTTGCCGGTCGGTCCGCTTTATGACACCCGAAAGCGTTTCGACAAACAGTTGAGACATTTTCATCGCCAACAGCCCAAGAACGCCAAAGGCGTGACAGGGTTTTGGCGATAGGAATTTTTTGCCAAAACGCCCGAGTGCTGACAATCGGGCCAGCCTCGGGGCGGGAGGGAGCATTCATGCCAGGTTTCAACAAGATCCTCATTGCCAACCGGGGCGAAATTGCAATCCGGGTCATGCGCGCTGCCAACGAGCTGGGTAAGCGCACGGTGGCAATCTACGCCGAAGAGGACAAGCTCAGCCTGCATCGCTTCAAGGCCGACGAGGCCTACAAAATCGGCGACGGTCTGGGGCCAGTGGCGGCCTATCTGTCTATTGACGACATCATCCGCGTGGCCCGGCAGGCGGGGGCCGATGCGATCCATCCCGGCTATGGGCTACTGTCGGAAAATCCAGCCTTTGTCGATGCCTGCACGGCCGCCGGGATCGCCTTTATCGGCCCCGATGCCAAAACCATGCGCGCGCTTGGCGACAAGGCCAGCGCCCGTCAGGTGGCCATCGCCGCCGGCGTTCCGATGGTTCCGGCAACCAATGTGCTGCCCGACGATATGGAGAAGGTTCGCCAGATGGCCGAGGCGATCGGCTATCCGCTGATGCTCAAGGCCAGCTGGGGGGGTGGCGGACGAGGCATGCGCCCCATTGAACACGCGGGCGAACTGGATGAAAAAGTCCTCGCCGGGCGCCGCGAGGCCGAGGCCGCCTTTGGCGATGGATCCGGATATCTCGAGCGTCTGGTGCGCCGTGCGCGTCATGTCGAGGTGCAGGTTCTCGGGGATGCGCAGGGTGAAATTTATCACCTGTGGGAGAGGGACTGCTCGGTCCAGCGGCGCAACCAGAAGGTGCTGGAGCGCGCCCCCGCCCCATATCTCACGCCCGAACAACGGGCGGAAATCTGTGATCTCGGCCGCCGGATTTGCCAGCATGTCGGCTATCAAAATGCGGGAACCGTCGAATTCCTGATGGATATGGACAGCGGCAAATTCTATTTCATCGAGGTCAACCCGCGCATTCAGGTTGAACATACCGTGACCGAGGAGGTGACCGGAATCGACATCGTGCGCGCACAAATCCGCATTGCCGAAGGCGCCACCCTGGCCGAGGCCACCGGCAAGGCCAGCCAAGATGAGATCGCCCTGAACGGCCACGCCCTACAATGCCGGATTACCACCGAGGATCCGCAAAACAATTTCATCCCCGATTACGGCCGGATCACCGCCTATCGCGGGGCAACCGGCATGGGAATTCGCCTTGACGGGGGCACCGCCTATTCCGGGGCGGTCATCACCCGCTTTTACGACAGCCTGCTTGAAAAGGTCACAGCCTGGGCGCCGACCCCCGTCGAGGCCATTGCCCGCATGGACCGGGCGCTGCGCGAATTCCGGATTCGGGGGGTCTCGACCAATATCGCCTTTGTCGAGAACCTGCTCAAGCACCCGACCTTTCTGGCCAACGACTATACCACCCGCTTCATCGATGAAACGCCGGCCCTGTTCTCGTTCAGAAAACGTCGTGACCGGGCCACCAAGATCCTGACCTATATTGCCGACATCACCGTCAACGGCCACCCCGAGACCGAGGGGCGAGCCAAACCGGCGGCCAGTGCCCATACGCCTCAGCCGCCCGCCAACCGGCGCGAAACACCACCAGCGGGCACGCGCAATTTGCTAATCGAGCAGGGGCCGCAGGCGGTGGCCGACTGGATGTCGGCACAAACCCGGGTTCTGTTGACCGACACCACCATGCGAGACGGGCACCAGTCACTGCTGGCGACACGGATGCGCTCTTACGATATGGTGCGGGTGGGGGAAACCTACGCGCATAACCTGCCGCAGCTGTTCAGTGTCGAGTGCTGGGGCGGGGCGACATTCGATGTCTCCTATCGTTTCCTGCAGGAATGTCCGTGGCAACGGCTGCGCGATCTCAGGCGCGCAATGCCCAACCTGATGACCCAGATGTTGCTGCGCGCCAGCAATGGCGTCGGCTACACCAACTACCCCGACAACGTGGTGCGCTTTTTCGTCCGGCAGGCGGCACAGACCGGGGTCGATGTCTTTCGTATCTTTGACAGCCTGAACTGGGTTGACAACATGCGCGTCGCCATGGACGCGGTTCTGGACAGTGACAAGCTGTGCGAGGCGGCGATCTGTTATACCGGTGATATTCTGGATCCGGCGCGGGCAAAATACGACCTGAAATACTATGTCGCCATGGGCAAGGAACTGCGCGATGCGGGCGCCCATGTTCTGGGGCTAAAGGACATGGCCGGCCTTTTGAAACCGGCCGCGGCGCGGGTTCTGATCGCCGCCTTGAAGGACGAGGTCGGCCTGCCGATCCATTTTCACACCCATGACACCAGCGGAATTGCCGCCGCCAGCGTTCTGGCCGCGGTGGATGCGGGGGTGGATGCGGTCGATGCGGCCATGGATGCGATGTCCGGCGGCACCAGCCAGCCCTGTCTGGGGTCGATCGTCGCGGCGCTGGCCCACACCCCGCGCGACACCGGGCTGGACGTTGACGCGGTGCGGGAAATCTCGGGCTATTGGGAGGGGGTGCGCGGGCTTTACACCGCCTTTGAAAGCGGTCTGGCGGCCCCGGCCTCCGAGGTTTACCTTCACGAAATGCCCGGTGGTCAGTTTACCAATCTCAAGGCTCAGGCCCGCAGTCTGGGGCTGGAGGATCGCTGGCACGAGGTCGCCCAGACCTATGCCGATGTCAACGCGATGTTCGGCGATATCGTCAAGGTGACCCCCAGCTCCAAGGTGGTCGGCGACATGGCGTTGATGATGGTCAGCCAGGGGCTAAGCCGCGCCGAGGTCGAGGACCCGGCGGTAGACGTGGCCTTTCCCGACAGTGTCGTGGACATGATGCGCGGCAATCTGGGGCAACCTCCCGGGGGCTTTCCCGCGGCCTTGATCCGGAAGGTCCTGAAAGGTGAGGCCCCGAACACCGACCGCCCCGGGGCGCATTTGCCGCCCGAGGATATCGAAAGCACGCGCGCGCGCGTCAGCGCCGAACTGGACGGCTTTCGCATGGATGACGAGGACCTCGGCGGCTATTTGATGTATCCCAAGGTTTTTCTGGATTACATGGGCCGCCACCGTCTTTATGGCCCAGTGCGCACCCTGCCGACACGGGTGTTTTTCTATGGCATGGCGCCGGGCGACGAAATCACCGCCGAGATCGACCCCGGCAAGACACTGGAGATCCGCTTGCAGGCGGTTGGCGAAACCGATGACGCCGGCGAGGTCAAGGTGTTCTTTGAATTGAATGGCCAGCCCCGGGTGATCCGGGTCCCCAACCGCAAGGTCAGGGCCGCAACGCCGGTGCGCGCCAAGGCCGAACAGGGAAACCCCGGACAGATCGGCGCGCCCATGCCCGGCGTCGTCGCCAGCGTGACCGCCAGCGTCGGCCAAAAGGTGAAGGCGGGTGATCTGATGTTGACCATCGAAGCCATGAAGATGGAAACCGGCATCCACGCCGAACACGACGCCACCATCACCGCCGTTCATGTCCGTCCCGGGGACCAGATCGACGCCAAGGACCTGCTGGTCGAGATGGAATAGAAAGGCCGGACGAGGCAGCACTGGGAAAAGCGTGATTTTTGTGCCGGTCAACGGATTTTCCCCTTGCAGCCTCAGCCAACAGGGGATAAATCACGCCTCACCCAAGGATGCGGGCGTAGCTCAGGGGTAGAGCGCAACCTTGCCAAGGTTGAAGTCGTGAGTTCGAATCTCATCGCCCGCTCCAATTTCCCCATGATCAAAATGACCCTGTTTGCGCGCTTTTCTGGCGCTCTCTTGCGCCCGGCTCCCTAACGGATGTCACCTTCGGCTTGACCGTTCGGGCCACGCTCGCAGACCAACCCATCCAGAACGGCGCGCAGGGCTGCAGGGGGGCGACGTGAGGTCAGCGATAGCGATTCAACGAAAACCGACACGAACACCCCCTCAAAACATAGGCCTCCCGCCTGCCAGCCCTCAACCCGGTGGTGGATCGAGCTGTTGCTGTAAATCGGGGAGCAATATTGGACCACAGAAACGGTCGGATTTTCTGATCGTCGCGGAGTAAAAATCCGCCACTTTGACGCCCAACGTTACTAAGCGAGGGGCGGGGAGATGTATGCTGTGG
>Ga0256829_1001424_pt1 | contig 19762 bp, 19 predicted proteins | sample 131447metaG_FD_185979 | JGI IMG/M metagenome (GOLD analysis project Ga0256829, IMG submission 185979) | Hydrothermal vent microbial communities from Lau Basin, Pacific Ocean - 131-447 | ecosystem: Environmental > Aquatic > Marine > Hydrothermal vents | place: Pacific Ocean: Lau Basin | collected...
GAAATGTGCAGGAACAGTAATTACTGCTTTATCTACAGTTTCTCATAAGAAAGCTTCAGCATCTTTTTTAATTTTTTGTAATATCATAGCTGAAATTTGTTCTGGTTTATATTCTTTAGAATCAATCTTAATAACTACCCCTCCATCTAATCATTTTTCTACATCATATGGAACTCTCTCAGCATCTTCTTTTGCTTCATCATATTTTCTACCTATAAATCTTTTTACTTCATAAATTGTATTTTTAGGATTTAGAACTGTTTTTCTTTTTGCAATTGTTCAAACAATAATTTCATTACCTTTTATATAAACTACTGAGGGGGTTGTTCTTTCACCTTCAGCATTTGGTATAATTTCTGGTTTATCATTCAGAGTATAAGCAAACGCACTATTAGTAGTACCTAGATCTATTCAAATTATTCTTCACATATTCTATTTAATTAAGATATAAAATTTTTTATATGTTTTATATGTTTTATATATATTATAGCACATAGTTGTACTACATGCTATAATATATTTATATATAAAAAAATAAGAGTTTTTCTCTTATTTTTTTATTTTTCAAAATTTTCTAAAATATCTTTTTTATATATAGATGGTAGTTATATTACTATCCCTAGAATTATATATTTCAATGTTCTTTGTGAAATGAAACATAAATTCAGATAAATTAATCTTTAATAACTTTTCAAATTTATAATGTATTTAATTATTAATAATTTCTTACCACTATTTCCTCAACTGTTCCTCTTTTATTTCCTTTACTATTTACGTTTCTTCTTGCTTTTACTATATCAAATTTATATCAAGAATAAATTTCTCTTATAAATGGGGTATTATGGTTACTAAGCATTACCTTACATCACATTTTATCAAGCTTTATAAAAACATCTCTTAGTTTTTTTTGCATATCTTGCCCAAATCAAGATTTGTCATAAGAAGTGAAATTGGCACTTTCTGTCAAGACATCATAAGGGGGATCAAAATAAATAAAATCTCACTTTTTAGTATTTTCCAAAACCTTTTCAAAACTTTGAAATTTTATTTGTGCTTGTGTTTTTTTTAAAAGTTTACTTACATTTAAGATATTTTCTTTTTGTATAAAATCTGGATTTTTATATTTACCAAATGGGACATTAAATTGTCATTTACTATTTACCCTATAAAGTCCATTAAAACAAGTTCTATTTAAATAAATAAACCTTCAAGCTCTTTGAATTTCTGAATAATTAGAAAGTCATCAATCAATCCTATCCCAAGCTCTAATTTCTAAAAATGTTTCTTTATTATATTTTAAAGTTTTTAAAAAGTTTATTAGTTCTACTGGTTTTTCTTTTACTACTTGCCAAGTATTTATAAGTTCTTCATTTATATCTGAAAGATAACTATTCTTTTTTTGTATTGAAAAAAATACTGCTCCACCTCATAAAAAAGGTTCATAATAATTATTAAATTTTTTAGGAAGCAAATCTTGAAATTGTGTTATAAGCTGCCTTTTTCAACCTACCCATTTAATAATAGGTTTTGCTTTAATCATATTAATATTATTTTTAAAAAAGATTTCAGCTTTTTCTATTGAAGAAAAATTTAAATATTCATACCAAGATTTAACAATATTAAATGTTAAGTTAAATTTCAAAGCAAGTTGATTTAATATAGTTGTTTTCATAAAAATTTATAAAATATATAAATATATCTATATAAAAAAATAAATATGAAATACCACTACTTATAATTGTTAGGTAAAGGTATTCATATTTAAATTATCATATAGTTTATAAATAAAGTTATTTTTTAATCATTTAACTGTTCTTTAATTCTATTAATTTCCTTTTTAATAGCTTCAACTTTATCATTATTTCAAAGATATTGAAAAGCATCTTTAAGATCTATTAGTTCTTTTAATGATTTTTCTAATGATCTTCTTATTTCTATAGAATAATCTTTATTTACATTCTTTTTTATTTCATTTTTTAAATCATTTTTAAAATTATTAATTTTATCTTTATATTTAATAATTTCCTGTTCTAGATCTGGTCATCCAAAAGATTGTATTTTATTCAAAAATCACTGTCAAGTTTCCTTAAATAAGCCTGTCATTTTATTTTTAAACTTTGGGAAAACTTCATTTTTTTGATAAGTTATTTCTTTTTTTATTTCATCCAAAAAATTGGATACATCTTGTAAATCATTAACTTGTTCTAATTGTTTTCCTAATCTTTTTTTTATAAAATCATTATATTCTTCCTCATTATCAAATCTTTTTTTTATTACTATAACTTTTCAAGTTTCAGGATTATATTTTTCTATTTCAACTATATATGTCATAATATTTAATTTAATTATATAAATTTTTTTTTATATTCACATTACATATAATATATTTAATTTAGCATAATTATATATAAATTACATTTTTATCATTAATTAGAATATCCTTATTTTATAGGCTATAATCACTTATTACTAAGTGATATTTTTGTCCTATTCCATAAGTTGTAATAATTCTAGCAATGAATCTCCTTTATTATAAATCCATTTTCAAACAGAAAGTTTAATTAACTTTTTAAAATCAATTCAAGGATAAGATAAAAATTCAAATGTAGGATTATCAAATCCATTCTTTTTTTTATGATTACTTATAATAAAATATTGATCATTATAAAATATATGTTCTGCTTTATTAATTTGTTTTAATAAAGTAAAATTTTTAATAATATGTGTGATAAGATCTTCTTTAGTTTCATTTTTTAAATTATTTTCTTCAAATACTTTTTTGGCACAAGTCTCACCAACATTAAATTTATGTCCTAATTCATTTTGTATTACACATATATTTTTTATAGCTCTTCCACAATGGTCACATTTTTCCCCATTTACAAAACTTTTATAAACATCTATTATTTTAAACTCTTTTCATGTTACTTTTTCTTTTTTTTTAACCATTTTTGTTTATTGATAAACTAAATATTATATACGATTAAAGATATATTTAATTAATTTTTATTAGTTAATATTATTGAATAAGCCATTGTACTCATAGCACAAATTATAAAAAGCATTATATGTATAAAAGCTACATCTGTAGTAAATATTCAAATTCATGCTAATAAAAATGTTACACATAAAATTAATGTTAAGTCTAGTGTAGATATTGTTTCCTTTTTCATCTTTTATATAAGTAAGAATATAAATATTGTTATAATTAAGTATTATTATTTATAACAATATAATATAAAAAAACAATATTAATAAGAATACTTTTTTAATATTGTTTAGATTTTAAAATTTATTAAATTGTCTAAATATTAACACTTAATTAGATATTACCATAATTTATTTGAAAAAAATATAATATATATTATTTTAAATAATAGATAATATCTATTTTAAATATTATCAGCTAATTATATTTTATTGTATTTTACTTTTAAATAAACTACATTAATTTAAAGTAAAATAATTAGCAATAAGATTAATTTAACTTATAATAATAAATAATATTGCTTTTATTCTTTTTTATTGTTAATAATAAACCTATTGTTTAACTATAAATAGCTATTGCTATAATCACAATTATTCTAATAGTTTTGATGGGTTAAATATGCTTATTACAATGATTAATATAATCTCTAAATAATGATATTTTATTTATTTTCAACAAGATCTAATAATGCTACTATAGTTATAAATCATATCATTAATGATATTATTAATAATAATGTCATTAATACTTTAAATCAGATAAATAAACTATAAATAAATAATGACCCACTTAATCAAATAAAAAAGATAGATAAGAAATATAATAAATCAAGAAACATAGATTTTGTTAAATTATTTTCTATCAACTTATCAATAAATTTTAAACCATTTTTGTTATTTAGTGGATTTTTATCATGTAATAAAATATTTTTTAGTTTTTCATTTTCTAACATTTTAAAATATATAATTAAAAATTAAATAATTAGTATAATTTTAGGCAATTTCTCTTAAAAGGGCTACCATTCTATTTATATTTGAATCTTTTAATTCAGTTTTTATTCTTGAACTTACTATAGTATCTCCTTTAAATTTATATTCTTTATATAAATGTTTTAATTGGTATTTTATATAAGATTTATAAATTATATAAATCATAATAATTCAGAAAAACAAAGCTGGCAAATAAAATCATAATGACAAAATTATAGTAAAAATATTAGTTGAAGTAGTAATTAAATGTAAAGGAAGCATAATTATAAATATTGTACTAATAATCTTATTAAGTAAAAAGTCATTATCTTTTAACTCTGGGATATTTATAAATAATATTCATTTAATAAATTTATTGAATGAATTTATTATTATTTTCAATAAATCACCTAAAAATAAAACAATAAGTGGTATAAACCAAATACCATATATAAACATAAGAAACACTCTTCAATTAATCTCAGCTATTCATAAAAATTTTAATATCCAAGCCAAAAGTAGCATTACAATATATAATCATATTAATACTAGGATATTATCCCAATAAGCAGTTCCTTCAGAATTAAATGAAAATTTAAAATTATAATTTGTAAATACAACGATAAATGAAATAATAGCAATAGTTAATATAATCATTTTTTTTATTTATGTATGTAAAATAAAGTATTTATATAATAAAAAATTTGACATAAAAAACAAATACTTTTTATATAAAAAAATATTTATCATTAATTAATAAATAGTCCTAATTTATAATGTATAATTTATAATTTATAATTTATAATTTATACATTATAATCGATCATATTATTCAAATTAAAGATAAAAGAAATACTATTATAGTATGAATATTATAACCAATAGTAAAATCAAATAGTGTATGTAAAAAAATTGATGAGAAAAATAATATTAGAAAAAGATATTTATAATTATATAATGAATTAGATGATATATCTATTAATTTAAAAACTTTATAATAAATTAGAAAAATAGTAAAAGGAATGATAATATAAGAAATATGTATAAATATTCAAAGTAATCTAACAGGTCAATATAAGAATATTTCAGAAATTCAAAATATTATAGAAGTAAGAATATAAAATGATATAAATTTACTAAAGTTTATATTAGCATATCCTTTATTTAGCTTTAATAAGATAATTAGACTAATCAAAACAACAGTATATTTTATATATTCTTCTATAACTCATACATTTAAATAAAAGGCAAAAGTACTATCATTAAATGGATTATTATAAGAGAAAAAAAATAAACTTAAAATTATAATAAAAGTAATAATACTAATACTTAGAAAAGAAAAAATTATAGATTTATTATTTTCCTTTTCTAAAGCTATATATTTTCTAAACAAAAAATATGATAATAAAAATATAATAAACAATATCAAAATATATAATAAGCTACCTTGAAGGATCTCTAAAAAAGTTCCATGAAAATATTTCACAATAAAGAAATATCATATTATTAATATAATATTTGTTAATATAATTTGAAACATATTTTTTATAAAAAATTTAAAAATTATAAATTAATAACTATATTATTTATAAAAATATTTTCTATTTCCCCAGAAAGTAATCTTATATTTTCTTTTGTGTTTATTACTTTAGTAATAATCTTTTCTTTTTCTTTTAATAAGATTTTATTAATTTCTTTTTTTAATGTATCATCAATTCTATATTGATTTACAAATTTATTAGCGATAAAAGTGTAAATTTTTTCTAAATCTTCTTTTTTATATCCAGGTATAAATTCAATATTATTAATTCTTCATAATAATTCAGGTTTAAAAAATTTTAATAATTTTTCTTTAATATCCACTCAATATTTATTATCTTTTTGAGTTATATTCAATAAAGGTTTAAATCATACTTTTCTATTTTCGTTATTTTTGTCTTGAATTAAATTACTGGTAAAAATAACTATAAACTTAGAAAGATCTAATACAATACCATTACTTAAAATAATTTCTCCTTCATCTAATAATCCTAAAAATAAATCTAATATACTAGGGTGTGCTTTTTCAATTTCATCTATTAATAAAACACCAACTTTATTATCATTATTTATTTGTTTTACTTTTTTTTGCCAATCATTTAAAGTATCTGACCCTATATAACTAGGTGGGGCTCATACTATATTTGTAAAAGAATGATCACTTTTTAAGAAAGAAGCATCAATTTTAACTAAAGGTGTTCATAATTCTTTACTTAAAGCTTTTGCTAAATATGTTTTTCAAGATCAAGTAGGTCATAACAATAGAATGTTAGAAATAGTTCCTTTTTTATTAAAAACTTCTTTAATATATATTTTTTTATAAATATCATTTAATAATAGATTTATTTTATCTTTTATTTTACTATTAATATAATATTCTTTTTTGAAATTTTTAAATTTATTATCTATTATTTTATTAATAAAATAATAATTCTTATTGAATTTTATTTTTATCTTATTAAGTCAAAACAATTCATTAGTAAATGAAATAAAATTATCTATTTTCCATATATTATTACTAATTTTATAATTATATGTTTCATAATATTTCTTTATAATAGATATTATATCTTTATTATTATCCTTATATAAATTTACTATATAATCTATAATTATATCTATATTACGGGCAAAAGTTATATCAATAGATTTTATAGTAATATTCTTTATTTTATATTTTTCTATATATTCTTTTTGATAATCAACAATCAATGATAATTCCTCGAGGATATATAATTTTAAATCATCACTATTAGGAGTAGCTTCTAAAACTGAAAAATTAATAGTATCATCTAATTTTACTAAGCTGTCTTGACAAAGAAAAACATCTTTATTTATTAAAAACAAATTGTTAAATTTAATTATATCTTTATTTATATCAGATAGATATCTATTAAAGATAAGAAAAGTATTATATATAGCTAGTTCTCTCTGATGGTTAAATTCTATTGAATTTAATATTATTTCAAAATTTTCATAATAAAGATTAAACTTTACATTATTTTCATGTATTAAAGATCAAATACTTAAATAAATTATTTCACTTAACAAATCAATATATTTAAAATTTTTTATAATACTATTTCAGACTTTATCCTTAATTTTTTGTGATATATTTAATATTACAAGTTCTTTTTGATTATGAATAATATCTATTATATTATTATTTATAATATTTGTTAAAAAACTATTACTTAATATTCAATTAACATATTCTTTTTCTATTTGATCCTCAATATTTATTTGAATTAAATTATTTATTTTTTTACTTAAGTTTTTTATATTATCTTTTTTAAATATTATATTAATTAAAGGATCTCTAATCATATTTATAAATAAACTAGCCAATCATCTTCCTATAACCTCATAAATATCATTATCATTTTGTTGTTCAATTAAAGACATTATAATATTTTTACTTCAAATATCTATTGATAAATTTATATTATTAATAACATTATAATTATCTATATTAACAGTATCTTTTTGATCAACAATTCTTTGAATTTCATAATTTATTAATCCTAAATATTTTTGATTGTATAATAAAAAAATATTATCACAAATATTTTCTTTTTTTATTTGTAATAACATATTAGAATGTTTTTTTTCTTCTATTATCTTTTTATCATTAATATTCATAAATATTATTTTAATTATTAAATTATTTTAATAAATACTAATGATTTTATATAAAAAAACAAGATTTTTAAAGGTCTTGTTTTTTTTTAATATATAAATATATTTTAAGTACATTTTATATATTAAAGAAACATTATGATAAAAATTAATAAAAAAATATTAACATTTATATTAAGTTGAACATTACTTTTATCACCTCCTTTTTCTTCTTTTGCAAATTATATCAACGATAATAACATAAAAACTGATTTGGTTAGTAACATTTATTATCAACTTAGTTGATTAACATTAACCCCTTTATTATCTACTACAAACTTTTTTTGGTGTAAAAAAAATAGATTATATACAGAACCATTTCCTATAGATCTTAATTCAGTAAGTTCTGTAAAATATCAATTTAATAAAAAAAATAATCTTTGAAATATATTTATAAAATACACACCACAACTAGACAATATATTAAAATTAAATAATATAGATTTGTTAGAAGATACTATTAGAAAGACTTGTTGAAAAAAAATATCTAATTTAGATAAAACATCAATACTAAAACTAGAAAATAATCTTATGGATTATTTAGAATTAGATAATAACATTATTAATGATTATACAAATTTATATCAGTCTTATAAGACTAAAAAGAATATGTCTTTTTTCTTAAACAAATTTAAACAAGATATAAATAAAATATTAAAACTAAAAAAAAATTTATCAAATTTAACTTTATTAAAAATTAGATTTAATAAATTAGAAACATCTGATAATGAAGAAGATAAACCAAGCATAAAATTGTTAATAAACCCTATTAATTGAATTATCCAAGAATGAAATAAATTAAGAAAATTAAATTATTTAACTCTAGATATAAATAGAAAACATCTAAAAAATATAAAAACTAATAGAATCTCAGAATTATATATTATATGAAAGACTTCCGATTTCCATAATTTTTATACTATTAAAGTTAAAACATTGTTTTTTAAATAAATTAATTTTATTCCTTTACTAAAAAACAACCATCACTTTAGTGATAGGTTGTTTTTGGATATTATTATAATAATTTTTTAAAAAGATTATCGTAATCTTTTGCTTAAATATAATTTAGAAGGATCAGGTGGATATTTTTGAAAATATATTGATATATTATATATTTTTTCAAAAATTTCTTCATTATTATAATTTCAATTATGGTAATGTTTCTGTAATTCTTTTAATTTATTTTCATCTTTTAATAAAAAATGAAGTTTTTTTATTAATTCTAAAAGATCTTTTCATAAAATTTGTTGTTCTTTTTGTGTTATATTACTTACATATAAAGATAATTCATATTTCAAAAACATCTGATTTAATAAATTTTCAGTATAAAAAGATATTAAATCTTTGTATTTATTTTTTTTACATTCAGTTAATAAATTATTATATTCATCAAGCATATTAGACATAATTAATAACTATATTTACAAATTAAAGAAAAATTATTTATGTTGATAATAAATCTTTATTCTATTTAATAAATAATGAATTTCTTTTTTATATTTTTCAAATTCCTTATAACTTCATTTTTCTAAAATATCTCAAACTTTAATAATTTTTTTTCAATCTTTATATAAATTCCAAAGATCTTTTGATTCTCCTTTTTTTTTATTATTTAATTTTTTAGTGAAGACAATATCATAAACTACATAATTTCAATATAATTTTATTTCTTTTTTAAATTCATTTCAATGAATTTTTTTATTCTTCTTAATCATTCATGCTTTATGTTTATATTCCTTATAAACGTATTTGATAAAATCAGTTAATTCTATTAACTCCCCTTTTATTTTTTCTGCTAAAAATAGTTTTAATAATTCTTCCTTATTTTTTTCTATTTTTTCCTTGCTTTGTAAGAATGGTATATTATCTATTTTTTTCTTAATTTTATTAAACATGTTTATATTATTTTAAATATTTTATTAAAAACAAAAATAATCCCTCTAGTTGAATTAACCAGATGAGATTACTTATAAGATAATAAGTATTAAGTATAAGTTTATTCTCTAAATTTAAAAATTAATTTTTACTAATTTTGCTTGTTTTTTTATATTTTTTATGAATAATTTGGTCATATCTAAAGTTAACATTTTTATAGTTTCAATCATTTAAAGTTTTTAATAATCTTTTTAATTTTTCATCTCCAACTGATAATCTTATTCTATTTGAATTTTTTTCTTCAATTTTGTTTAATTGTAATATTACATTTGAAGTTAAAGAAATAGAACTTGCTAAAATAAAATGTATTTTTTGGGTTGAACAACCTATCTCTGTATTTAATATTTCAAATAATTCCTTTTCATGATGTGGTTTAAGATTTCATTTTATTAAAATTTCTGTCTCAAATCCATTATTTCTTTCGATAGAGTATTGTAACATTATTATTATTATTATTATTATTATTATTATTTAAATAGGTTGTTTATTGTATTATTTTAAATTTGTAAGATAATAAGTATTAAAGATATACTTATTATCTTACAAATTTAAAGATTTATCTTTTATAAATAATATATGAAAAAGAAAATATTATTATTAATGTTTTGAATACTATCCTTGATTTGAATAGGTTATTGAATAAATATTAATAATAAATGACAAATTATTACTAATTCTAGAAATAATTCAATTTATCTTTTAAATTTTATTAATAAAGAAATTAATATTTCTGAATATAAAACTTTTTTTTGATTTATTAAAAATAAAGTAGAATTAATATTCTTTTCAAATGACAATATAAAAAAGGGGTTAGTAAGACAAAAAAAATATAATCATCCATATTATCTTAATAGTACTTTACCTGTAAAAAAATATTCTATAAGTTCTGCTTTTGGTCCAAGACTTAGAGCTTCAAAAAATTATATTTATAATTTTCATAGAGGAATAGATTTTCATTGAAAATTTTGAAGTAATGTTTATTCTATTACTAATGGAATAGTGTATAGAGCTTATGTTGAAAATAAATCACTTAAAAACCCATTTAAATTAGGTGGGACAACTGTAGTTATTAAATATAAATTAAATAAACCGTACATTTTTCATAATAAAAAATTTTATAAAATATATGCGATATATTCACATCTAAGTTCAATTAATAAAAATATATTAGCAAAAGTGAATAATAAACATTCTTATTATAAAGTTAAAAAGGGTGAAATTATCTGAAAATTAGGTCATTCTTGAAATACTAAATTTAATCATGTTCATTTTGAAATAAGAGTTTGAACAGTTTGTACCAGAAAATTTCAATTAGCCCATCCAAATTATAAATGTTCTAAAGAAATGCCTTGATATGCTGAACCAAGTATAAATCCTTATGTTTTTCTTAATTATAAGTGAAAACTACAACAAAAAATAAAAGTTATATCATTAAATCCACTTACAGTAGAACTAATTTCAAATAGAAGTCCATTAATATTTAATTCAATAAAAATAATAGATTGAAATAAAATAAAAGAAGTAAATTTTGATACAAGAGAATGAATAAATGTAAATTATTTTAATAATAATGATTATAATAATATTAAAATATTACCATCAAAATTTAATGAATATTCTAAACAATATAAGATTACATTTATTTTTAAATGATTAAACAATTATAATAAGATTATAGCAAAAGATATATTTTGAAATATAACATGAGAAATAAAAAAATAGAAGATATTAGCATCTTCTATTTTTTTATTTAAAACAATTTATTTTTTTCACTATTTTTTATATATTCTAAAAATTTTCATATATAATCATCTACTTTAATTTCATTTTTATAAATAGGTCTTTTCAAAGAAATTCAATCTAATGTTTTCACCCTACTTAAAGCAACATATACCATGTGTTTAGCAAAAGCAAATTTTCATAAGTCTATACATGCTTTATCAAAAGTTAATCATTGACTTTTATGTATGGTTATTGCATAAGCTAGTTTAATAGGAAATTGATAAAAGTATCATTTTTCTTTATATTCTATATTGCCAGTTTCATCATTATATACTGGTTCTTTTAATTCCCATTCATATGGTCTTATTTCATAATCTATTTGTTTAATATTATTATTTACCAAAACATCAAAAGATATAATTATTTTATTTTTTTCAATTTTTTTTATTATTCATCTTGTTCAATTCTTTATATCTTTATATTGTGGATGATTTATGATCGAGATTATTTGTGCTCATTCTTTTATATATAAATATTCATCAGTAGGAAAATATTGTGATGTTATTTCCCCTGTAATTTTTGCTTGAGAAGTTACTATTTCATTAGGATTTTCTTTTAATCTTTTTTCGTTTAATTCTTTTACCACTTTATTAGTAGATGCTAAATATATAGTATTTATAGGTATATCTTTGATTACCCTTTTATTTAATATTTCAAGATCATTATAATTTTGTTTTCAATCTCTAATTTTATTTATTATTTCTAAAAATTTTTGATCACCATCTTGTCTCCAAACTTTCTCTAATTCAATTAATTTAATATCTGTATTATAAATTTCTTGATATCAAAAGAAAAATTCTGTCTCATAATTCTTAAAAAACCATTCTTTTTCTCCTGTTGGAACAACAGGTGGTAATTGATACAAATCCCCCACAAATATTGTTTTAAATCATCACATAAATAAATTTGTTTTTGTTATTTGCCTTAATCCTTTATCTATTGTTTCTAAAAGGTCTGCTCTTAACATTGAGATTTCATCAATAATTATATATTCTGTTTTTTTTAAAATTTTTATATTTGGGTGATATTCATTATTTAAATTAAATTTATTATTAAAAATTTTAAAAAAAGAATGTAATGTAGTTCATCATACATTAATTGCTGCTATTCAAGTTGTTGCTAATACTAAAGTATTAGGAACTTTTTTTACAAATTCTTTAATAAATGTACTTTTCCCTGTTCAAGCTTTTCAATGAATAAAATATAAAGGATTAAATCAATTTGTAATTTCTGTAATAATGTCTTGATAATGGAACATAACAAAAGATAAGGTTATTAAAGATAAAGTTTTATTTTGTATAATATAATATTATATACTTTATATAATTTAAATTTTAAATATATTATATAAAGTATATTTTTTAGATCTCATTTAAAAACTTATGACAAATTTTTTTCAGGCAATAAAAGATAAAATAAATATAAATAAAAAAATTAATAAACTTTTTGAAGAGAGAGATAACATTAAGTATATTTTGGTACCGAAAAAAGATTTTTGAATCCCATCGGATATTATAAAAAAAGAATGATTTACAACTATTAATATTTTTTATAATATCTATCCACTAAATAAAAAATATTATCTTATAAAATTACAAGCAGAATATATAGAAGATAAAGATTTAAAAGTATATAATAATACTAATATGTTAAATACGATTAATGAAGGAGGAATTAAAGATGATTATTTTTGGGTATATAATATATATAAATATTTTGTTTGAAATAATAAATTATCCTTAGGCGGAAAGGAAGTTGCTTTTAATATTCCTAAAGATATTCCTGAAGATAAATTTCCTAGAAAATTATTAAGATATAATTTTCTCCAAGAAATAGTTGATAAATACAATAAAAATTTAAATAAAATATATAGAAAAAATATAGATTATATTGATATCACTGATGAACTTTTTTATCATAAAAATAAAAAAGTTATTAAAAGTATTATAGATATATTAAAAAAGATCTGAATTGCTAATAAAAAAAGTTATTTAAAGTTAATGGAATATGATAAATATGAACAAACTAAAAGATATGAAAGATTTCAAAAGGTTATAAATATCTTTTTGGATAATAAAGATATTTATCCATTATTTTTTGAATATTTAGATTCTAATTTAAATCAAAGTGTATATCTATATAATTGAAAAGAAGAAATTCATAAAGTATTTAACATTAATAATATTAATAATATTATTGATACAAAAGTTCCTTATACGTATATAATTACTAAAGGAAACATTATGGTTTATTTTCCTATTTATCTTTATTTTTTAGAAAAAATTTTCTTTAAAACTTTTCTAAAATTAAGAGATATTGATAAGTTAAAACTTAGTTTTAATGAAAAAATTAATTTAGATAAAATAGAAAGATTACCATTGTTAATGTGACAGTTATTAGCTCATAATAACATCTTAGTAGAACTAATAAAGTTATATAATATTATTAATAAACCTGTTGTATTATGAAGTCAAAAATATCTTTTATGATATTCATTAGGAACAGAAACAAATAATGTATTAGTTCAAGTTGATAAAGATATAAAAAATATATTAAATTCAGGTGAATATTCTAAATTGATAAAATCAGATTATATTACTTCATCTATAGAAAAAGAGTTATATAAATATAACTTAGATTTCATAGATACAAATAATCCAATATTTAAAGGAATAATATAAAAAATATTATTATATATAAATTTATTTTTCTTACAATAAGATATGTTTAATAAAATTAATAAAAAAATACTTTATATAGGACTAGGAAGTATTATTGTATTTACATTGTTTTTTTCTATTATATTTATCCTAATACATAATAAATCTCATATAAAGAAATGATCAATACATCAACAAAAACAAATAGTAGCAGTTAAAATAAAAAATTCTTGTTTAATCAATACTGTTTATTTAAACCCAGCCAGATTAGATATATTAATTAATTCTATTAAAAATTATAATATAAAAATCAATAAAATTCATAACTTAAAAAATAATAATGTAGTAATCTGTACTTTAAATAAAAAAAATAAAAAGATAATTAACATATTTAATAAACCTTGATATTTATTAAAAGGCTATTTAACTTATAGTGTTGTAAATAATACTAAAAATAATAAATATAGTATTGTTAATACTAATGTTAATTTAGAAGAAATTAAAAATTGATTAATAAATATTGTAAAAATTGATAATAATGTTAATAATTATTTTTATTATTTTAGTGATAATCCAAATATTGTTTTATTTACTAGAATATTACAACAAATTAATCAAAACATAAGTTTAGGCTTAAAATTAAAAATAAAAAAAATAAAATGATTTAATAAAATCAAATTTATGGATGTTATAAATAAATTTTGAGCTAATAGTATTGTTACTAATACTAAAATTATAGTAAAATTAGCTCCTGATGATTTTAATGTAATAAAAGCAAAATTAAAACAATTTAAATTAACCAGTAAGTTAAAAACTATAGAAAAAATTGAAAAAATATCAAATATCTATAATAATACAATTGTATTTAAAGGTAAATATATTATTATTCAAAATTTACAAACATTAATAAATAGTGTAGAAAAAAATTAAATAAAACAATTTACATAATTAAAAAATTATAATGGATAAAAAATGTATGTGTAATATTATCTTTACTAAATTGTTTAATTGAATTAAAGAAAATAATAAAGATTATTATACTAATAACATAATAGATCATTTGTTAATTCTATATTTAGAAGAAAAAGATATTAATAATAATATTAATAATATTATTATTAATATCCTAAAAAAAGGGGAGTATACTAAATGGGATAATCTTTATATTTTTGTTTTTTATAACAACTTACTTAATTATATATCTGGAAAATGAAAATATATCAAAATAATTGATAATGAAAAAAATAGTAAAAAAAATAATAGCATATTTAAAGAGTTATTTGAAATTTCTTTTTGACAAAACACTTGAAGGAAAAAATTTGAAATATTAAAATATTGGCAAGATTTTAGTTGAAATAAAAACAAGATTTATTCATTTATTAAATTTTTAGAAAAAAATAAAATAGTTGAACAAGCCGTTACATCAGATTTCTTTTTATTTTTAAAATCTAATACAATAGATAATGAAAAAAATTAAATAATTTTTATAACAAGTATTGTTTTTATCATAAAAATTATTATACTATGGATAGTCAAATAAGTTTATTGCGGACTTATTTGACTATCCATAGTATAAAACAAGAGTTGGTCCCCTCTTGTTTTTTTTTAAAATAATAATATTTTGAAAATAAAAAAAATCTTTAACCTAATATAATTATTAAATTAAGTTAAAGATTAATCTTAAATATAATCAAAATATATTTTTTATTTCATAAGATAGTTAGTAACATCTTTAAATCTAGTATATCATGAAGGAGTATAATTATTAGTCTTTAATACATTTAAAAGTCTAGTTGCTATATCTTCCCATTTATTATCTGTATTTGTTCATACAGCAGATCTATTCCATAATAAATGTCTTATATTCTTATTATATCAATTTGGTGTAATTAGAAATGAATATATCCATCCTCCAGGTGATAATAGATATACTGATTTATATATCCAATTTTTAAACTCATTAAATGGAATTTCTTTTCATAATAAATATAACGCATTATTTACATCATATTTACTCACTATTTGATATCATTCATTTTTATAATATTGTGAATTTACAATTGCTTTTTTATATGTTTTATTATTAGGTTTAGTTGTTCAACAACCATAGTCTATGACTGTTTTAGTATAATCATTAGAGCACATATATTCTCTTAATAATTTATCATTTATTTTATTGTTATAATTATCTAATAAATTTCAATAAATATTATCTACATCATTATATAACAAATCATCTAAATATAATAATATACTATTAATTTTTTGAGGATAATGTCTTACCTTTAATATCTTTTCTATTTTCAAATGAATTTTTTTCTCTTTTTGACAATCCTTAAAAGATTTTATATTAGGGTCTTTTTTAACCTGTCCTAATAATATTCTCTTTATATATTGATATATAAAATCTGAAGTTCCATTTGGCCAATATTTTGTTACTAAGTTATAACTATTAAGATTATTAATAGTTATAAGATTATATCATGATATATTATTATATGCAAAAACTCATTTTCATGTAATAGTAAAGAACATTAATATTAAAATAAGAATTGTTTTTTTCATTAAGATATATTGTTAAATTATAAATTATTTAATATATAATATAAAGCAAAACAATAAAAAAACAATAAAAAGTTTTATTGTTTTTTTATTGTTTTTTTATTGTTTAATAATATTTCATATTTTTAATCATTTTTTTACTATACATATATTTGTATTACATTTTCACAATGTAATATTTTTTTCTTCAAATTTATTATTATTCTTAACTAAAACATAAGTCTTTCAATATTTGTAAGTTATACTATCATAAGGAATAACTATTCAAGTATATTCTATTGATAGTGGGTATCAAGTAATATACATTCATAACACCCAATCTTTAGGAAATTTATTTAATTTAACATCTATTTGTAACTTTTTACTTATAGAATTTATAGTTGGATAAATAACAGATATTTTTCAACTAGTGGTTTGTCAAAGTCATTTTATAATCATTTCATTTCAAACTTTTATATTTTTTATTTCTTCTATAGGAATATAAAATATTCATTTTAACTGTTTATAATTAGCTATTTTAAGAATAGGCATACCAGCTCAAACAACTTGTCATATATCTCCTATTTTTTTTGTAATTACCCCAGCATAAGGTGAATATAATTTAATATTTCATAAATTTACAGCGGCTAAATTTCTATTTCATTTAACTTGATCTATTTGTGATTTTATTTGAGAAAGTTGTGTTTGTTTTTGTTCTTTTAATGCTTGTAATCAATTCACGGCTTCGTTATATTGTTCTTTTATTACATCAAATTTTGTATTTACTTTATTTACTTTTCATTTTGATATAGCCTCGTATTGTTTATACGTTTGTTTTACTGTTTCATAACTAGCTTGTGTTAATTCATATTTTTTTTGTAATAAATCAAGTTGCATACTATATTGTTTTTTAAAATTTTCAATATTTTGAATAGATCATTTTATTCACATAATAAAATTTCATTTTGTAGTTAGTAATGCTGATTCTATATTATGTTGATAAGTAGAAGTTTGTTTTTTATATTGATTTATCATTTTTTGAGAGAAACTTCTTGAAACTACAGAGCTATCTACAGCAGCAAATACTTTACTTGCTAAATTTCTAGACAATACTAATAAATCTTTTGTTTGATTCAAATTTTCATATATTCTTTGTTTTAATTTTTGATCATTTACAACTGAATTAGAACTTTTTATATCATTTAACAAAGTATTTGTATCTTTATTCCAAGTTTGATATTTGTTATTTAACTTTAACCAATCAGTTTTTATACTATCTTTTAAACTTGTATTTTTTGCACTTAAGTAAGATTCAAATGCGTCATTTTTATGTTTGTTTGTATCTGAAATTCAAAATAGTTGATCTGTAAAAATTAGAAAGTTCTCTAATAATATATTACTTTGAGAAATAGCATTTTTACTATTTGAATATATATTTTGTTCTTTTTGTTTTAATACTAAGTTTGTATTATCTATTTTTGATTTTATAGTAGATAATTCTATTTTTGATTGATTAACTTTTTTTTGGATGGTAGCTAATTGCTCAGTATTTATTTTATTTGTATCTCCCACCCCTATTTTTACTCAATCCATTCAAGCCTGTACTTGAGCGATTTTTGCTTTAGTAGATTGAATTTTAGCATCAAACATTTTTGCTGTATTATTATACAACACCCATAAAGAAGATAACATTTGTTTTGCTGATCTATACTTAGTTTTTATTTCATTTCCATCTAATGTTGCTAAGAGTTGTCATCTTTTTACTACATCTCCTTCTTTAACATAAATATTCGTAATTTTTCATGGTAATTTAAATCATAAAAAAGTTGTATTTTGTGATTGTAAACTTCAAACATAACTATTATCAGTTTTAATAACTCCTTTATCAACCTTATATGTTTTTTGAAAATCTGAAATAGACAAATTTTGTGTTACATGTGAGTTACATCCAGATAGGATAGATACAATAAATAATAATGGAAAGACTATTTTATTTTTCATGAATGAATGAATAAATAAATAAATAATGAAAAAATATTTATTAATTAATAATCTTTTTTCATATAAACTCTTTAAATTTTTGGTTATCAATCATCTTTGTAGAACCTTTGAGTGGTTGTTTTTTTCTTATTTTATCTACAAATCAATTTAATATATCGAATGTTAATAATGTATCAACAATATTATATAGAATCATTTTAGCAATTCAATCAAAATTTTTAGGATCATTAAGATAATCAGATTTTAAATATCAAAATAATTCCTCATGGGTCATAAGCTTACCTCAAAATCCATTGTTTTTTGCTAAAAGATTTAGTTCTCCTTTGTCTTTAACATCAGCTAAAAATTCATATAAATCTAATGAATATTTATTAGACTTAGAAATTAAATCAGGATCATTTTTAAATAAAACAGGATTATCAAATCATGTTATATTAAATCAAGATAAAATAGGAATATTATTATCTTCTTTTATTCTTGTTTTATACAATTCAATAAATTTTTTCTTTTCCATTAGATGTAATCATATTTTATTATCTCCTATAAGTTTTCTTAATTTATATTCTGCTTTTGCTTTAATCTTTTCAAATATATTTTTAAATAATATATTATAATTTTTTATTTCAGCTATATCATTATAAACCATCATAAGAAATATTTCTGGTGTATTTTTATAATTAAAATTTAGTCATAAGAATGCTCCAGAAACAATTTCTTGATTACTAATTAATGTTTCTAAATCATAGAATAAAATAGATTTATATTTATTTTCTTCAACTTTTCAATATAGTAATAAAGAACTTAAATAATCTGTTATTTTATTTGTTTCAAATATATTTTTCAATCTATCAACAATTTCGATAATTTCAGTATTATAATCATATTTGTCATCTTTATTTTTCTTGTCTATATACTCTTGAAAAGTAAATCTTTTTTGTATATTTTCATTTTCAGTTTCATTGATTGAATTAATATAATTTTTAAATATATTCTTTCATAATATATATGATATTTTTTTTTCTATATTAGACTTAGCTAAATTTTCTTCTATTATAATAGTCTCATTAGATAAAGTAATTCTTTTTTTTCACAATATCATTTTATAATTTCCTAAATCTAAAAAATTATCACTATCTATTTGTAAAAGATATAAAACATATAAGAATGAA